>Ga0172379_10000272_pt1 | contig 138174 bp, 115 predicted proteins | sample GrowelOW334metaG_FD_119756 | JGI IMG/M metagenome (GOLD analysis project Ga0172379, IMG submission 119756) | Groundwater microbial communities from an aquifer near a municipal landfill in Southern Ontario, Canada - Groundwater well OW334 metaG | ecosystem: Environmental > Aquatic > Deep... | reverse complement strand
GTTAGCGGGATCACCTAGACCGTCATTATCATTATCCTTGTAGTAGGTTTGATTTGTAGAGATAGTAGAATCAGCATCATTACAATCTGTTCCGGTCACACTACCATCATTATCGTAATCATTGTCATTGGTGTCACTACTATTGGTTACATAACCAGTTGGCACAGTGTATGAACAGATCGAAGTTGAAGTAGCGGGATCACCTAAACCGTCATTATCATTATCTTTGTAGTAGGTCTGATTGGCCGAAATTGAAGCATCTCCATCATCACAATCTGTCCCAATTTCACTACCATCGTTATCAAAGTCATTATCATTAGTGTCTGTACCGGATGTTAAAATAGATGAACCAGTTAGACCGTCACCATCAAGATCAACATAGAGATAACCCAGATAGGCCGCACCAGCGTCAGCCCCGGTCGTATCACTAAGTGCATAAGGGGCTCCGATTAAGATATCAGCATAACCATCACCATTAACATCACCCGCTGAAGCTACTGAATTACCAGCCGAATCACCCGATTCTTGACCGACAAACATGGCAGCACTAGTTGATAATGAAGCACTGGATAAATCAGCCTCTTGACCATAGATAAAATAAACTGCACCGGCGGTAAAATACTGGAGAGGTGCCCCAATTAAGATGTCATTATAATTATCATTGTTAACATCGCCGGCTGAAGCGACTGAGAAACCGGCATTGTCGTTAATTGTTTCACCAGTAAATTCTATTGCGTCAGATGACAGTGTATATCCGGAAAAGGAAGTCTGACCATAAACCAAATAAGCAGCCCCGGCATCAGTGCCAGCGTCATCATTATAAGGTGCTCCGATTAAGATATCATCATTACCATCATTATTAACATCACCCGCTGACGCTACTGAGTAACCGGCAGAATCATCAGGTGATGCACCGGTAAATTTAACTGCTTCAGATGCAGTTACTAAAGTAGACAATAACAATTTAGAACTGGTAAAGGAAGTCTGACCATAAACCAAATAAGCGGCACCGGCATCACTAAAACCATTATAAGGTGATCCTATTAGGATATCATCAATATTATCACCATCCACATCTCCCGCTCCAGCTACAGAGAAGCCGGCATTGTCGTTAAGTAACGTACCACTAAATTTTACTGCAGTAGATAAATTGGCACTGGTTAAGTGAATAGGTTTGCCATAAATAACATAAGCAGCACCGGTATGAAGCAAAGAATTACTATAAGGTGCTCCTATTAGGATATCATCAATATTATCACCATCCACATCTCCCGCTGAAGCGACTGAGAAGCCGGCATTATCACTGGCCTTTTCACCAGTAAATTTTACTGCCCCAGATAATGAACCGCCGTATGACGACAATCTTGAGCCTCCATAGATTAAGTAAACAGCACCGGCATTAGTACCTATTGTATCATCCCCTTTTGCTCCGATTAGAATATCATCATAACCATCACCATTAACATCTCCAGCTGAAGCAACGGAATAACCAGCAAAATCATTAGGTGACTCACCGGTAAATTTAACTGCAGTAGATAAATCTGCACTGGTTAAAATACTATCAGTACCATAAATTAAATAAACAGCACCGGTAGATGAATCATTTCCATACGCTCCAACTAAAAAATCATTGTAGCCATCACCGTTAACATCTCCAGCTGAGGCGACTGAGTAACCAGATAAATCATCACCTTGACCGGTAAATTTTTGAAAAGTAGACAAGCTAATATCGGCGGCTGCCACATAAGTGGTAGGCAAAATCAAGCCAAACATTAACACAAATAGTGTTATAAGACGACCCAATATGAGTGTTTTCATAAATCCAGGGTAAATAATTAAGGCTAAAAAATAACTAAGATTAGGGCGACTTTAGTTTATTATTGCTTTTTTGTCAACCCCCAATTACTTACCACCAAACACTTTTCAAACCTAAAAAATACCCAATAATATTGGCAATGATATGTAGTATAGGCGTTATAATCAGTAATATTAACAGGGTTTTTAGATCTATCTGATAAAGCGGATATAAAAATATAATCGCACCAACTATAAAATCAACCTGATCAAATGGAAACCAGGCTACTCCAGGTTTTTTATTAAACCATCTTTTAAAAAAGGATTTTACTAAATCCCCGGTTAATGCCCCAATGCCGAAGACAAAAGCGTACAGCCAAATTGATATTTGGTCATAATCTAAAAGAGAAATATTATCAATTTTGAAATATTTTTGGATATATAACACAAGTAGAGCAGCAAAAAAACCAGTAATAAAACCGCGCCAGGTTTTATGTTCACCAAAATATTTTATAGAAATCGGTTGCCCAAAGGGTAATTTTAATGAACTGGCAAATACTGGCGCCATGTTGGCACAATAAGCCGGTAGAAATAAGTAAATGACTTTTATTAAAGTTAACATCATGCTTTTATTATTTTACCAAACCCTATAATTATGAAAATAATTAATAAAACATCTGAGATATATATTACACCAGGCGTTAATGACCAGGCGAACAAATAATCAAATAGAATGGCCAACAGCACAAACAATCTTGGTCGAACGACAAAACCATATTCTTTATCAACTCGAGCCAGTCGGTATGAAATATAAATAACCAACAAATAAACAATAATAAATAATATGGCCGCAACCTTGTTCACCAAATTAAAATATGAAACATATAAACCAAGTGTCGTAATACCAACGCTATCAAACACCAAATCCATGGCCACACCCATGGCATCACCGTGTTTACCGGATGCGCGCGCTAAACTGCCATCTAAACCATCCAACAAAAAATGTAACCAAATACCAATAACAAACACGACCGGTTGATTTAAAATCACCGCTAACAGAAATGATAGTGCCGCCGTGCTGCCGGATAATACACTTATATGATTAGCCGTAATTTTCCAACGCAACAATTGATTATTTAGTGGTGCTAACCAACTACCCTTCAGCGTTTGAAACCACAGCATGGTTTTGTATTCAAATCTTGAATAGATTTTCATCTCAACTAGTTTAACACAAACTAACAAAACACCCTAGATTGTGCTATGCAATTAACCATTCCCATAATGGTTTAATCTGTACGGTCATACCATTTTTTTCCACCTGACGTTTTTCATTCCAGGTTATTATGGTCAATTTTTTTACCTTGAGTTCAGCGCCGGCCTCTACTAAGGCTTTTATTTCCCGTCGTTCCACTTCCGGATTACTCATATCATAACAGACTTGAATTAAATCCGTGACATTGAGGTCTTGTTTTAAAACAAAATCAACTTCACGATCATTACGGGTTTTGTAATAAAAAATGTCACGATTCGGTTCGTGGCCATGTTTGACCAGCTCAGTGAACACCAAATTTTCCATTAGTCTACCCTTATCTGGGGAATGCTGAATCGCTTTGGCACTGATAAATCCATTATCAACTACATAGACTTTTTTTGGAGATTTTATTCGAACCACGGATTTAGGTGAGTAGCGCAGAAGAGAAAAGATCAAATAGGCTTCTTCTAGATACGTAGTATATTTATCTGTCGTGACAGCACTTTTTAGGTTCAATACTCGTTGCACTTTTTCTATACTATACAAGGAAGAAAACTGATTGATGAAATGTGAGGCTAAGTTACTAATTTCAGTTGCAAATTTCACTTTGTATCTTTTCACTACATCTTTAAACAAAAGGGAGTCAAACAAAATCTTAAGATAATCCTTAGGATTAAGCTGATTGATCACTACTTCAGGGAAACCGCCACGAACCATATAGTCTTCAACCAGCTGTAAAAGTTCACCTTGGTTTTTTGGTAATGAACCATATTCAGGATCAATGACATACTGTTTAGCTCGAAGAAATTCATGAAAATCAAATGGCAATATCTCTATGGGAATATGTCGACCAGTGAGATGTGTGGCCAGTTCTTTGGACAACAAATGAGCATTGGAACCAGTCACGACTAGATTATATCCGACACGATGTAACCGGTTTAAAAATAATTCCCAACGCGGTAAATTTTGAATTTCATCAAACAAAATATGTTTGACATCACCGTAAGCGACATGAAGCTCTCGCATCAACTCATCTGTACTGATACGACTCGGATTAGTTAATTCATCATCATCAAAATTAAAATACATAAATGGCCGATTCTTTAACAGCATAAGAGAAAAGATCGACTTACCAGCTCGGCGCGGTCCTAACACCACCTTAATCAAAGATGGATCCAGCCATTGCTGGCCAACTGAATCCTTAGTTCTACCAATATATTTTTGCAACAACATTGGTTCTTTTTCTTGTTTTTGCCTTGAAACAACGTCTTTGAGCATATTTCTCTATTATCTACATTATAAACACTGTACTGTAGAAAAAATGATTATTTTCTACAGTACAGTTAGTCTACTGTACAAAAAGGATAAAGTCAATGCTCAGGAGCTGGGATTTGAACCCAGGACCAATACGTTAACAGCGTACTGCTCTACCGCTGAGCTACTCCTGAATATACCAGATTGTATGACAGTAAAAAAAAATAGTCAACTCTTACCGTTGATACACAGAATCCATACTTAATGGCTTAGTCGGGATACGACTAGCGCGTACGGGTGATAGTTTTTTGGCCTCTTCAACCATGCGTAAGGCAATATTCCAATAAGATAAATGCCGACCCGGACCGGTGCGTAATTTACCGATGTAGTCGATCTCGTTCCAACCCATTTTAAATAATGACCGGCGTTTGAAACCCATCGGCATTAAATAAACAGCGGCGGCATGGTTGGTTTTGTCTAATTTTTGGAGAGTACCAGTGATATTATCCATGGCTACTTGATAGGGGTACAACCCACCGTACTGGCCTATTTCTGGATGCATGTCATAACCGTGTTGAAACGTAAAATCTTGTGGCACCTGAATGGTGCGACGATGGCGGTGCATATCGCGATAGGAACCAACGTCCATAAGAATATCAAAGGTGACACTGTGGGTATCTAGGGCACGCATCAACTCATCGTGTGATCCCCTTTTACGCGTGCCTAATTCATAAATTTCGGTGAGCTTCTTTTCCGACCAGGTATGAACAACTCGATAAATTTGCTGGTATGAATAATGTGTCACGGAATAAAACAATGTTGTAACCGCATCCACTAACGGATCTTGCTTATGCCAGGCTTGCACATCGTGGCTAGAATCAACTGGTTTGATCTTTAATAGTTCGTGTGCGGCTTGAGTTAAATCTTGTCTGGTTTGCAGCCAATACTTAATCGGTGCGGTATATTTAACCAAACTGGGTAAGGGTGCTTGGGGTTTAAGAATCTTTTTTAAACGGGCATTTTTAATAGATCGTAAGGCGGCATTAATTTCTTTAGTGAAAGGATTAAAGGCCGGTGTATTACACGCCTTTTTTATATCATCGGCCAAATCACGCACTTCTTGATAAGAACTGGAATATAATCTGGAGATCATTTTTTCAACTGTCCGGCCAGATGTAATTTGACCAACACTAGTGAGTGTGCCCAATGGTAATAGATAACGCGCCATATCAAAGGCGCGGGCTTTGGTGGCTCCCTGGTAAGCTGGTTCGGGAATATCTTTTAATAATGGATTTTGTGTTTGCACAGCGGCTAACAACTCTGGATAAAGTTTATTATATTCAGCCATTAAATAAGCAATACCTGTGATATAGGATTTGGGAGCATGAGCTGGGATGTAGACTGCCTCTTTAGAAAAATGTTGGTATCTAGTAGATCGTTCTTGCCCATCCCAGAGTGGTTCATCTACTAAATCCATGGCGGCAATCATAGAAATATTTTCCACGGCCATACTGACATGAGCTAAATCGGCGATCGAGGCATGACCATATTGAAAATAAAAGACTTCAAAAAACTTCTGCATGGCAGCATCACCTTCTAACATTTTTTCTGCCATGGCCGTAAATGTTTCTTTAGCCGGCTTAGCGGATCGACTATACCGCGCTAAACCATACGCACTAGCTTCCGGCGGAAAGGCTAACCCACTAATGGCATAAACATTACGTGGCATGGGGAGAGGTCTTAATAATCTCTTAATTTACGCATACCCACGTGCTGCTGAATCTTGTCGAGGGCTTTGGCTTCAATTTGCCGAATCCGTTCGCGGGTGACACCAAATTCTTGGCCGACTTCTTCTAAAGTGTGTGACACACCATCCACTAAACCAAAACGCATCTCTAATATCTTTTGTTCGCGCGGTGGTAAATCTTTAATGATGTCATAGACGTGGTCTTTTAATAACTGCAACGAGGCGGAGCGATCGGGCGACATGGTTTTTTGATCCTCAATAAAATCACCTAACGTAGAATCTTCGGATTCATCATCGCCGACGGAAGTTTCTAACGAGACGGTTTCTTGAGAAATCTTAATAATCGTATGAACCTTCTCAATTACCTCACCCATTTCGGCAGCAATTTCTTCCGGCAATGGTTCGCGCCCTAAAATCTGGATGAGACCGCGTTCAATCTGTTGGAATTTATTGATTGTCTCCACCATGTGCACAGGGATACGAATAGTGCGTGATTGATCGGCCAGGCTCCGCGTAATGGCCTGGCGAATCCACCAGGTGGCGTAGGTGGAAAATTTATAACCTTTGCGATAATCAAATTTCTCAACGGCCCGATGTAAACCGATGTTACCTTCTTGAATTAAATCTAACAATGATAATGATCGCCCGGTAAATTTTTTCGCAATACTCACCACTAACCGTAAGTTGGCTTCTAATAATTTTCGTTTGGCCTCAAGATCGCCCGCTTCTTTTAATTTTGCCAGACGAATTTCTTCTTCAGTTGATAACAACGGCACTTTACCAATTTCTCGCAGATACATCTGAATAGAATCGCCAGAAATGTCGGATAAATCCATCGCCGCTTTACCGGCTTTTTCACGATTAGCATCAACCAGGCCAACTTTCTTCGCATCTAATCCAAGCACATTACCGTCGGTTTCAATTAATTGAATACTAGATTTTTCTAATTGTCCCAACCACTGTTCAAAGTCTGATACGTAATCTTCTAAATTGTTGAAGGTATATAAAATTTCTGTCTCGGTGAGAAAGTTTCGGGTGCGCCCTTTTTTTAATAACAGCTCAGCGCCTTCAATCGGAAACGGTACCGCCTCAGCTAAAATAACGGCTGCCGTACGAGGAGCAGTGGGTTTTTTTATTTTACGGGCTACTTTCTTAACCAACCGAGGTTTCGGTTTGGTTTTTGGTTTGGCCGCTGGTTTTGACTTGACTGGTTTGGCCGATCGTTTGGGCATAGATATTAACGGGATAGTTCGGTCAATTGTTGTGTAAGTAAATTAGCCTCTTCTAATAATGCGTCCCCTGTGGTGGTGTCTTTTAACTCGATTTCAATATCACGCAAGCGTTGTTGAATGTAACGCTTATGCAATTCTCGAATTCCTTGAATTAGAGCGTCTGCTGTTGGTTCAACATTTACCTGTAAACGCAGCCGATTCAGCCAATCTGTATCAGCCGGACACTCAAACTGACCCGACTTATTATACTGATCTAGCATTCTTATGTAAAGGTCATGCAAGGCTGGATCGGTTACAAACTCAGGATCAAGATAATCGCGCACATAACCAAACTGCTCCGGTAGCAATAAGGTAATTCCAAAGACATACTCAGCTAAACGGGTCGAGCGATCGAGGACTGGTTTTGTTTTGGGCTGATTAGTTTGTGTCACACGTACCACATTACCGTTCGACTTCATACCCTTAGCGATCTTCTCTTGTAAGATCCTAACATCCACATGTACGACATCAGCCAGTTGTTGTAGGTAATGTGCTTGTTCAACCGGGTCGGTTAGTTTAGCCAATTTAGGTAAGAGCCGTTGCACTAACACTTTTTTATGTTCAACCCGGGTTAATTGCAAATCACTACCGGCATGGATAAACCAATAATCAACCAATCCAATGGCATCATGAATAGCCTTTTTAAATAAACTGGCATTAGCACGAATACAATCATCGGGATCTTTATATTGTTCTGGCCAGCGCACAATTTTAATGTTCATACCATGGCGCATGGCTAAATCAATCCCCCGTTCAGCGGCAGCTTGCCCGGCTAAATCTAAATCAAAGGCTAACAACAAATTAGGTGAATACCGTTTGAGTTGCAGAATTTGTTGCTCGGTAAAAGCCGTGCCGGAAGTGGCCACAGTATTGGTAAAACCATGCTGTTGCGCCGTGATCACATCCAGATTGCCCTCAACCACTAAAGTGGCGTGTAATTTTTTTATAGCAGTCTTCGCTCGGAACAACCCGAACACGACATTTGATTTATCATAAATGTCCGACTGCGGTGAGTTGATATATTTACCACCAGTTTCATCCGCCTGTAATGTTCGCGCCGTAAAACCAACTACGGTACCGTGCCCATCATGTAATGGAATCATCAAGCGTCCACGAAACCGATCGTGCCCGTTTATTAACAAGCCGGCGGCGGTTTGATCGGCCTCACTGATACCCTGTTGTTTTAAAAAATCGTGTAGCCTCCCCCACTCTAAATAACTATAGCCTAAACCAAACGCTGCCACACTGTCAGCTGACAAGCCACGTTGCTTAATATATTGTCGGGCAATCTCACCTTCTTTGGATTCTTGCAGAGCTGAACTATAAAATTGTTGCGCCAGACTAATAATGTGCAATAATTTTTGTTTATGATCCTGTTGTGTGGGATTATACTGCGGCAATGTGACATGGGCTTTATCGGCTAATAATTTCAGAGCCTCAACAAAATCTATCCCCTCTATCTCTTGAATAAAAGTAAAAATATCGCCGCCCTTAGCACAACCAAAACAGTGCCAAATTTGTTTCTCACTACTCACCATGAAAGAGGGACTGTTTTCATGATGAAAGGGGCAAATGGCGCGCCAATTACTGCCGGCTTTTTGCAATTTTAAATACTCCGATAACAACTCAATTATATCAAGACGCTGCTTAATTTGTTCGATAATTACATCAGCCATGGGTGTGTACATTAGCCTATCTTCCCGTTTACTTCAAGGGTTGATACAATCACCCCTATGAATCGTAGCGTCGGCCGCAATGCCATGCTTTTGGCCGGTACCTCGGCCGGTAGTTATATATTAGGTCTAGCGCGTGATCGTCTCTTGGCGCAAACCTTTGGCGCCAGCCGCGATGTGGATTTATTTAATTCCGCCTTCTTGTTGCCTGATTTAATCATGAACCTGTTTGCGGCGGCTCTAACCACGGCCTTTATTCCTGTATTTGCTCAACTACTAAAACAGGGTAAGGCACCTGCTTACCAAGCCAGTAACGCCATTCTCACGGTTGTGGCTGTAGCTTTATGTCTGGTAGATGTGGTGGCTTTTATGATTATGCCTTGGATCACACCTTTGGTGGCACCAGGTTTTTCTGCAACTGAATTGGCTCAACTTACTACACTGACACGAATATTATTGTTATCACCTTTGTTGTTTGGTATCAGTACTTTGTTTGGCGCCATTCTGCAAGGCCAACACCGGTTCTTGGCCTACGCGCTGTCACCCATGTTGTATAATTTAGGTATCGTGATCGGGATAATATTTTTCGCCAAACCATTTGGTATTCGCGGCGTGGTGTTTGGTGTAGTGCTTGGCGCCATGTTACATCTTATTATTAGGTTGGTAGCTACACTCCGCCTCGGTTATACACCCGAGTTTATCCAACAATCATTCAAACATCCGGCGGTTAAACAAACTTTGTTATTAATGGGTCCACGCGTCATTGGTTTACTGGCGATCCAAGCTAGTTTATGGACATTTAATGCGATTGGTTCTACTTTACAACCGGGCAGCGTCGCGATTTTTAATTTCGCACGTAATTTTCAAAGTTTACCAGTGAGCTTTATAGGCATTGCTTTGGCCACAGTTATTTTTCCTGTACTGGCTAGTGACTCGTCAGAATTAATGAATAACACACGTAAAGCATTACGCATGATTTTTTTTCTCACGTTACCAGCGATGGTGGGTATGATGTTTGTTAGCCAACCACTCATTACAGTTTTTCTTGGTGGCGGCGCCTTTGATGCCGCCGCGATTCAGACAACCGCGATCACTTTAATCGTTTTTTCTTTACTAATCCCCTTAGAAAGTCTCCAACATATTTTAGCGCGCGCCTTTTACGCTAAGCACGATACCAAAACTCCCGCCGTTATTACAATTATCGGTGCTGTCGTAAATGTGATCGGATGTGTCGTGGCAACTAGTTTCTGGGGTGTGACAGGTTTAGCGGTGGGTTTTGTGATTATGACATTAATCATAGATATTTTATTCGTCTGGAAATTACCCCACATCATTGATTATAGTATTATAAAAAATGGTGCCCAAAATGTGGTCGGCTGTTTGGTAATGGCAATTTTGGTAGGGGCAATTAAATCAGTAGGGGTAATTCATGAATTACCCCTACTGATTGGTATGGCCGGAACTGGCATCATCACATATAATATTGTTATGTATTTATTAAAAAACCAAGAATTATCAATCATTTTAAAACAAGTTCATTTAAGAAAATCATCATGAAAAAGATTATAATCATTATTATTGTTTTATTACTAGCTAGTCTTGGTATGGTGGTATGGCTGAAACGCGTCACCATTAAAGATTGGTTAATACCAAAACCGGTTGTGCCGGTGGCGGTAACCCGTGAAGAAATTCCGGTTCCGGTAGAGACGTTGCATGCAACGTCTCTACCGGAACAACCGGTTGTTCCAATCACACCACCCGATGAATTTAATTTATCGATCCCTTTTACATCTCAAGCACCATCCACGAACTGGGATGCCACTCATGAAGAAGCCTGTGAAGAAGCGTCTATGTTAATGGCGGCTAGGTTTTTAGAGAATCGAGGTATTGTAGATAAAAACGATGCCGAACAAGCCATCTTGGATATTATCGATACTGAAGAAACGGATTTTGGTTATGGCCCCAGTCTGACTGCTGCCCAAACTTCTGAAGTGTTAAATTACATTTATGATGATCTGACAAGTGAGGTGATCTATGATTTTACGTGGGATGATATTAAACAAGCTATCAGCCAAGGTTACCCAGTACTGGTGCCCGCCGCCGGACGTGAATTGGGTAATCCAAATTTTACCGCCCCCGGACCGCTTTACCACATGTTAGTAATTAAAGGTTACACACCTGATTATGTTATTACCAATGACCCCGGTACCAGAAAGGGTGCCGACTATACCTATGACTATGATAAGTTTTATGATGCCATTCACGATTGGAATGATGGCAATGTTCCCACTGGTCAAAAAGCCATTATTATTGTTAAACCTATATGACACAAAACCAATTTGAAAAATTCATTGTCTATTTCACCTTCGTTTATGTCTCGATCTTTTCGTTGCACTCTCTGCTCAAAGGCAATGTTGAATTTATTTATGATACGGCACTAATTGTTTTGTCGATTGGATTGATTGTTTATATTAATCGCCGACTGCATTTTTACCCGATTCTACTCACCTCATTATCTCTGCTTGGGTTACTGCATTTGCTCGGCAGCAATGCTTATTTAGGTGATATTAGATTATATGATTTCTATTTAATACCAGGTTTGTTTCGGTATGATAATTTTGTTCATATGGTAGGTAGTGCCATTATGGTGATGCTGGCTCATGCCTTGCTTTTTCCCGTGCTTAATATCACCTTTGAACGGAGACGCGGTTATTTTATTTTATTGTTAGTACTAGTTGGCATGGGTTTAGGTGCTGTGAATGAATTAATTGAGTTTATTGCGGTGTTGATTTTTAATATCGGAAAACAAGTGGGTGATTACACTAATACTTTATTAGATATCACGTATAACACCGTTGGCTCGGCCATTATGGCAACCATCCTAGTGGTTAACCATTGGCGTTTGGCTGGAAAAAACAGAAAAAGCCCGAGATGAGATCAGTGTGACCATCAACCTCGAGCTTGTTCCCCCTAACTTATTGCGACTACTCGCAGGTCAACCCATCGTCGACCCACCCGTCGCAGTCATCATCGACGTTATTGCAGACCTCCGCCACCCGCGGATAGATCTCCGCGTTGGTGTCGTCACAGTCGGCCGGCCAGTCGCTGTAGCCGGGCGGCTGGTAACAGGCTGAGACGGGTTCGGCGAGTTCGTCGCCGTAGCCGTCACCATCGACGTCGGGATACCACTCATGGGTATCCCAGGCATCGATGTCGACGATGCCGTCGCAGTTGTCGTCGATGCTGTTGCAGTGCTCGGGCACGGCCGGATTGACTGAGATGTTACTATCATCGCAGTCGCCGTCGCGCCAGGTATACCGCCCGCGTGGTTCGCGACAGTCGAGGATGGGTTCTGACCCATCTTCTCCGTAGCTGTCGCCATCGTCGTCGGGATACCACTCCAACATTGGAAGGTCTTCGTCGACCTCCCCGTTGCAGTCGTTGTCGATCTCGTCGCAGACCTCGACAGCGTACGGGCTCACGGCCGAGTCAGCATCGTCGCAGTCGGCGGGTTCGAGATACCCGTCACAGTCCGCGTCGACCTCCCCTCCACAAAACTCGTACCAGAGTGCAGTAGCGGTGCCCCCTCCGCCCGGGGTGGTGTGCTTGTCACACCCAACCAGGCCAAAAATCACGAAAAAAACCGGACAAAACACATGAAAGAACTTATTGAACACGTCTCTCTCCGTATTTGGGGTACCTTAATATCAGTTATTGATCAATAAGTCAACTTTAAATAATGTATAGATTTGTATAGATTTGACAAAAATGTATAGTTTTGTATAATATATGAATATATGTACAATTTTACTGAACAATTCCTTACTATTAGCCAAGCAGCAGAATACTTAGGGATTACTGAAACAACCTTGCGCCGCTGGGATAAAAATGGTTCTTTTAGCTCAACATTTATTTCACCTGGTGGACATCGGTATTATTCGCTGGCTGATTTGGGTAAGAAGACAAAAGGCATTTTTCGTTTAGGTCAAGATTGGGCTAGTGCCATTACTCCCCCAGCATTGGCTAAAGAGTTTTATTGTCCAACTAGTGATATATTTAAAGCTCGGCTCGAACATTTGGCTTATGAATTAACTAATACAAAGTCTGTGCAAAATATTGCTTCACTCATTTCTTCGGCGGCTGGTGAAATTGGAAATAATTCATATGATCACAACATCGGTAACTGGCCAGATATTACAGGAACATTTTTTGCCTACGATATCGGTAAACGTATGGTAGTATTAGCTGACCGTGGTGTTGGTATTTTAACAACGTTGCGCCGTATTAAACACGACTTAAAAAACGATGCAGAAGCACTAAATGTTGCCTTTACTGAAGTGCTGAGTAGCAGAAAATCAGAACATCGCGGCAATGGTTTAAAATATGTTAAAGCGGCCATTGAAAAGGCTCGAGCCAATTTAAGCTTTCAGACTGGTGATGCCATCTTGACGATCTCTCCAGATAAAACCGATTTTAAAATTTTGTCTGCTGCCACAACTGTACATGGTTGTTTATCATTGTTAAAATTTTAATTAAAATAACTATGAATATATTTTTAAAAAAATTTGGTACTGTGCTAGCCTCACGCCAGGCTGGCAAAGAAGCTTATGCCGCTTTTTTGCCAATTTTATCTGAAATTAATAAAACAGAAGCAGTGATCTTAGATTTTTCAGAGGTCATTTCATTTTCACCGTCTTGGGGCGATGAGTTCATTACTCCGTTATACAAAAAATTTGGCAAAAAATTATCTCTAAAAAATACTACCAATCCGTCCGTAGCTTTAACTATTTCAACTTTGGAAAAAATTCATAACTACCCAAAAATAAAACAACTCTAATAATAATCTAAAGAGTGTACAAAATCCCAATAAAGTGCTAAAAACCTTAGGTAAGGAGAGATCGCATAGTTGGTCTAGTGCGCACGCTTGGAAAGCGTGTATACCGCAAGGTATCGAGGGTTCGAATCCCTCTCTCTCCGCCAAACTACGTCCTTCAGCAACTTCAGGACTTCGTTTGGCAGGCCAGACGAAACTTAGTGCAGTCTGGCAGGCCAGACGAAACTTAGTGCAGTCTGGCAGGCCAGACGAAACTTAGTGCAGTCTGGCAGGCCAGAAGTGCTTAATAAATAATATTCGTTATGTGGTATGTCTATTTTCTTAAAAGCCAAGTAAAAAAGAATTGGGTTTATGTTGGTTCAACGAATGATCTCAATCGAAGATTAAAGGAACATCAGACTGGAGAATCGTTGGCTACTAAGCCATATTCTCCTTTACTTCTTTACTTTTTGGTTTGTGCACTGTCCGATACACGATGAACCAATTCCCCACTGTAATAAACGCCCCACTGGCAATCAAGGCTAATACTATCCAACGCCATAGCGTCACCGTATCATATTTTTCTTGCACATTGAGATCCACTAACTGCTCTTCAGTTTGAGTCGTATCGGTCGCTGATCGCATCGCTACTGTCACATCGAAGTTGGGCAGTACACTCACCGGTAGAATCAAACTCCACTGACCAGCATGATTGGTGGTCACATAACGGAATGGTTGATTGGGACAAATCGAGACACTATACTGTTGGTCGGCTGAAGCTGAACCCACTAATTCTAAGGCTTGCGTGTCCTGAAAAGTGATATACTGATCAGTCAATGGTTGGTTATTCACCAATCTAGCCATGATATTGGTTTGGCGTAAATGCCCACGCGCTTGCACCTGCCGACTTTGCGGCACCGGCACAAACAAAAAGATGACCACTACCACCACGGTCACCAGGTGAAGTAAAATCAATTTGCTAGACAGCGTCGTACTACTGTGCCGAACGCGTAACACTATCCAGGCGGCTATATTCAACTGTAGTAATAAAGCGATGGCAATAAAATTTATCCAATAATTGGTCGACTGAGCCGTAGGTGCATTATCTACATTGACGTGTGCTACCACAATTTGGTCTACTTCCACATTACCTTGTGTGACACTGGCGGTAATCACATTATCACCTTGGAGTAATAAGTCGCGCGGCACTACCATAATCCAGGCGCCGGTTTCATCACTAGTAGTCGTTAAAATGGTATAACAAATTTGGATCGTAATGGTACTATTCGGTACAGTGGTGCCACGAAAGGTTAATGTTTCGGTTGCGGTCGGCAAGGCTAATGCACCCGTTGGAACTGAGCTTGGATCATCGGTCAGATATATCACCGCTTGATTCTCTGGTAATACTTCATTATTTAAATCTGTGACCACAAAATTATCCACCAACTCTTGCTGCTCTGGCGTTAACTTGATAGGTTTTGGAGTTTTGACATCCGTCGTGGTGTCAGTAGTGGTGTCAGTAGTGGTGTCAGTGTTTGTATTCGTGTTGTCTTGACGGATGCTACTACTGACAAAACTGAAATTAACAGTGGCACTACCACCACGGGTCAAGCTAGTCGTTTTTTGTTGTGTGTAGGCCGTCACTACATAATCCCCACTCGCTAAGCCACTCAATACATAATACCCATTAGCATCGGTGAGTGTTGAGAAGGTTTGTTGATCGCCCCATTGTAATGTGATCAACACGTTGGTGATTCCAACACCAGCGCCATCAGTTACTTGGCCAGAGATAGTGCCGGATACTACAGGGACTACCACACTATCCGACAACACCGAGGCCGTTATTTCGTTAGCGATTAATTCTGCCGGATCAAGTACTATTGAATCATGATCATAAGGTTCGGCTACACCCAACTGATAGCTGACTGTGCCTGTGCCACCTACCGGGATGGTGCCCAGGTCAAAACTGATCTGGTCGGCCTGTTGTGTGGCCGGTATCGAACTGCTGAGCAAAGTTGTTTCGCCAGGGATCGTATCAGACAACACCACACTGGTAGCGTCACCATCACCTGTATTGCTATAACTGAGTGATATAGTCATAGTTTCACCTGGTTGTATAGTGGTACTGACCGTTTGTACCCGCTGTAACCAGTTACTCACTTCGGCATGTAATCCATTAATGACGAGGGCAGGAACAAACACAAGCGCTGCCAGATAGATAATACTACGAGCGGTTACTAACCGACGTCTGAAACTCGTATACGAAGTGGTGATAGTGCCATGACCCGATTTATGAATCCGCTTAAATGCCACTGGCACATCGTGTAGTAAGGCTGTCACGAAATTTTTCGGATGACGAGCCAATCCTAATATAACCAGCGCGGCGGAGAGTAATATCGTCAGTGATCCGATTAACACCATGAACGATTGGTCAGCGATTTGGTCTGGACTAATAATCGCAAACCCACTGGCCTGAGCTGGTTGGATCAAGAATAAGGCAGCAAAGTTGATGCCAAACCAAGCAATCTGTTCGGCCGGTAATTCTACCGTTTTGGCTAACTGTAGGTCAGGACTATAACTGACATTGGTGGAAAAGCTTTGTATCTCAGACCAATTTGACTTAGCATCCAGTGGATCAATGGTTCGTACCACATAGTAATAGGTCTTCTCATCAGTTAAATCTGGAGAAATTTTTACAGATTTACTACCGGCAGAAGTACTAGCTGTAAAATGATAATTATTTTGCGGATCAGCATCCGAACCGAACCGTATCTCATACGACAATTCACTTGTAGTATGATCCGGATCAGAGGCTGCTTGCCAGGAAATAGTCGGCGACAATGAAGCTGTCACATCCTGACAACACGGCGAAAAAATGGTGGGCGCTTCTGGTGCATCATTAATACTTTCTACTGTCAGAGTTACCTGATTAGACTTAGTTTGCCCAATAGAATTTTGCGCCACAAATTTCATTGTATCCGTACCATGCCAATCCGCATCAGGAACAAGCGTTACCTGTCCATCACTCCCAATTGTCACTGTAATATTGTCAGCCCCGGCCACACTGTAACTAAGCCCCTCTGTGGTGGGATCAGTAAAATAATCATCCAAATTAAAGACATTAGTTAAAGTAGTATCTTCATCCCAAGTTTGATCCGGAATGGTACCAGAAAACTGTGGTGGTAAATCTTCATCAATATTAGTCAGTGACACATCAGCTATGGTGACCCCACTATAAGCCGTATCACTCGAAGTGGTTGGACCTAATTGGATTGAATAATTAATGTTACCATCTGAACTAGAATCATCTACTCCTGTCACTGTAATAGTTTGTGCCACATTCCAGTTTCCAGTAGTAAAAGTGAGTGCCGCCGTGGAAACACTACCTTCAGTGGTATCTGAACTGACTACAGGTATAGTCACGTCATTTTGTGGCAGACAAGCTAACACCACTGTGAAAGTAGTTGTATCACCTAATTCGGATGTGGTGGCTGATGCGGGTGTACTAACTGTGACACCATTATCAACTCCAAATGTTTGTGTGACATAAGCTGATGTTTGACTAAGAAAATCAATGGTTTGCACCCGCATAGAATAACTTCCGTCTGTTAACGTTTGTCCAGCAGAACCAGTGGTATATACACCAGAGCCAACGGCTTGGCCAACTACAAATGAGGCTGTGCCTTGAGCAGCTAACCCTGAGTTGTAATCAACCACGGGTGATGAAAAATCTGCATCATTATCTATCTGAATGTGATAACCAACCGTATCTACGACATCACTATCTGTTAACGTAAAAGAAAACTCTGGAGTACTATCTGATCCACAACCCCCAAACAGACTGGAGGTTTGCAGATCGGTTGGTGTAGTCGGCGCTATATCCGTGATAGTATACACAGCACTAAACATGGATGTATCATTGCTGCCATCTCGGGCGGTTGCGACCAAAGTATTATTAGCCGCTGTATAGGGGGCACTGATCGTAGTTGACCAATTACCAGACCCATTCGCAGTGGCGGCATTAAGATAGGTTTCTCCTTCATCGGTGGAGGCATCAAATAATTCAACTACCGCACTGGCCGGAGCGGTTCCGGAAATAGTTAAATCTGATCCACTTGGTGCCCAACTAGTAATGACTGGGGCACTCATATCATTATTTGAGCCATCACCGGGAAGAAAAATACCTTCAAGTAGATTAGAAAACATCTTATTATGGCTAATTAAATTGCCATCGCTGGATACCCCGCTTAGTTCAATACCATAAGAACCGTTAGACGCAATAACATTGCCTTCAGCTATAGTATCACCACCAATAGTGTTACTTGAACTATTGGAAACGTCAGGAGCACCATCGTACCACGCAATGCCTGCTTCACCATTAGCAAACTCTGTCACTCCATCTGGACCGGTGCCAATATAGTTGCCAGCGATCGTATTACTATTGCCGGTGGCCATGACCACTCCATAAGTATAATTACCAGAAATAACATTAGCCTCAGCGGCATCATTCACCCCATCGCCATTCGTACCGATACGATTGTCACTGGATGTACCCGCCCCAGGCCATATTCGACCAATACTAATACCATAGCGATTACCACCATATGAGCCACCAACTGTGCCCGTACCAGCAGTATTCAAACCAATATAATTACCGGCAATCACAGTATTGGAAGACCCTTGTTCCATGAAAATACCCACCTGATTACCGGAAATAATGTTGCGCTCGGCACTATCGGACACACCATCGGCATTGGTACCAATTACAATGCCTGAATCTGTTCCATCAATCCGAATACCATGGGTATTGCCCAGCGCGGCTGTGCCTGAATAATCTGTACCAATCTTATTGCCCGCAACTGTGATAGTTGCCACGGTACTGATATACAGACCATCGGCGCCAGTACCACCAGCTATGACATTGCCTTCTACGGTATCTCCATTACCATCGCCGTTTGTGCCAATAATATTATTATTGCCGGATACAAGTACATTACGTAAATTTCCATGCAGGACTGTACCGGTAATATCCGTGCCAAAATAATTTCCCGCCACAGTATTACTTGGACTAATCACCTCTAAGCCATAATAAAAATTACCAGAATGACCGGATGAAACATTTCTTTCATAGGTATCACTGACACCATCGCCATTGGTGCCCACTCGATTCGAACCGGTGCCAAACAACAAGATACCATTCAAAGTATTGCGGACAGTAGTGGTGCCAACACCATTCAGACCGACAATATTACCAGTAATAGTATCTGAACCACCACCATTAATGTTAATCCCACTTTGATCATTCCCTGACACAATATTGCCTTCAATCGTATCGCTGGTGCCATCACCATTGGTGCCGATGATGGTTGATGAGACTGTTGCATAAACACCGTTACCTAAGTTACCCAGATCAGTGCTGGCATCACTAGCTAGGCCAATTATATTCGCTGAAACTTTACTACCTGTGCCACCGGCAATGTTAATGCCATAAGTACTATTGCCAGAGATCAAGTTACGTTCCGCTACGTCAGTCACACCATCACCATCGGTACCCACGATAACTGTAGCGCCAGTGACAGCCGCTACTCCATTGCCAGAATTTCCCTGATCCAGTGTTCCGGTAACATCTGTTCCAATAAAACAACCCTGCACTTTCAAGTTAGTCGCTCCTGCTCCCGTAGCCAACACACCATTGCTACCAAAGCGCATTATGTCTAAGCCCTTAATTACTACATTAGCTACCCCATTGATTTTTAGTCCATTAGCTGCTCCACCGGCTGAGGTACCATCCAGCACGATTCGTAAAGTTGTATTTAATCCATTGATACCAGTCACAACACTGCCATTGGCTGTAGTATTAGCGACTGCTCCAGTTTGAGTATACCCATTGATTGTCATTGAGGCGCCGGTAATATCTGGTAAGGCACTGGCAGGAGTAATCGTACAAACCCCACCGGCACCGGTACAGCCAGCATCCGTGCCGCCATTGATATTAAACTCAATGCTATTGCCGGAAGCACCATTGGCTGTTGTAATCGCTTCACGTAACGAACAATCTGCATCACAAGTGCCATCATTGGTATCCGCAGTTTTACTGACGGTGTAGGTGGCTGCTAACGCGGAGTGCGCTGATAACAATCCAAAAACAACAACACTAACAAATACTGGAAAAACGCTGAAATTCATGTTATGACGTTGCCAAACCATACGGCATATTATACTGATTTATTGATATAAAGTCACCTACTGGAAAAAATCAAAGTTGTTTAAGAAGAGTTAGAGAAATTATACAGTTAGTACAAAACCTTATCTAAAAGATGTTACTGTCCGTGAATTATAATAATCCCAAATACAATAGTTAGGATAATCGAGTTTTCAAATATACTAGTAGTAACGCCAAAAATGCCACCAATGCCGTTATTGGCCAAAAATAATTGCGCCTAATATTAGTGGCGTTCTCTCCAGTATATACGGTCGTACTATTGTTTGCTGCATCTACTGCTCGAATCAGTATTGGTTGCGTAATATCTTTTTGTTCCAACTGGTAAGGTCCTTTCGTTATAATAGTGGTTGTTCCCCCTTTAACTATTTCATAATGATCAATACCAGAAACGGAATCACTGGTATCGAAAACAAGAAATGGCTGACCGTTAAATTCATGTTCTGTTTGACTTACGAGCGGGATAAATGAAGTCGGTGGTGTACTGTCCACCATAATTTTTCGAATCACTGGTTCTGCCCAGCCAGCTTCATTGGATAACCATTCTTTAATCATAAAATAATGCACTCCATCAGACAAATTGGAGATAGTATATTCCCCGGTCACAACTTGTGGGGTATCATCTGCAATGTCATCAGGTAGTTGTTCTAAATCAGATGTGACATGAAAGCTATATAACGCATCGGGTTTTTTCTCCCACTGTGCACTAAACTCATTAAGTTGATACCATTTATTTTCATCTGGATGCGTTGCTGAAGTCACTATCAAACTAACAGGAGCGGCTGATATGATATCGTAAACCGGCTCTTTGAATGACACAGTAGTCTGCGTAGCCAGACCATCATTCAAGTACACAGCCGTTTGATTTGGATTAAAGCTAAATTGCACAGTACCAGCCTGTTTAGGACGAACTTCCAGAGTTAATACTTGCCCGGTATCGATCAAACTACCATTCGGTATACCAGCTGCAAAAGTGATGCTGCCAGCAGCAGCATTGATGCTTGGTTCCTCTGGCCATAATGTCAACGATGATCCACCGTGATACACGGCAATAACTTCCACAACATCTGGCGGATATTGAATAGTCGCTTGCACCAAGTTCACTACCTCCCCATCACTACTAATATGAAGATTAATCATTTGGTTTGACCCTACTGACCAAACAGCCGTGTTCGGTTCAAAGTACAAGCTAGCTGCGGAGGCCGCCGTAGTATTTAACAAAAGTAACAAGCTACAACTTAGAGTATAAATAAAACTATTCACGAAAAAACGTTTCATAGGTATGAGTTCATCCGGTCCAATAATATAACATGATACTAAAATCCACCACATCAACTAACCCATTGCCATTGATATCGGCCCGGGCATTACTCGGATTAGCCTGATTCCACCAATACAACAAGACGCTAAAATCTATCAAATCTACTTCCCCATCACAATTAATATCACTATCTAAAGAGTTGGCGCAAGTTGAGGTGTTTGCTTCATTCGAAACAGTAAAGACAAGTGTTTTACTAGGATCAGAAATTGTTCCGTCTGACGCAACGACACGACTATAAGTTGTGTATCTACCCTCGCCTACAGTACTACCTAAGATGGATTTTGAGTAAAACCCGTTATGATTAGCCTGTTTATTAAAAATTGTCTGCTGATTATTTTCTGCCTTAATAAATATGTTGACGCGACTATCTGAAACACTAGTGCCAAGTATTGTAGTTATTTCATCTAAAAAAATATTATTACGAGTAATTGCAATGGTTGGCCCTAAATAAATACCAGAGATGGTAATGGTCACTCCTTTGCTTATAGCCACAGTAACATTTATATCTGGGCCTTTTCGTCCTTTTATGTCTTCCCCGTGGACAGAGAAAGTATAAATACCTGGATTAATGTTGTTAATGGTCACAGTGAACCATCCTTGGGAGTCAGCTGGAGTAATCGCTATTATTTTTCCATTTTCTCGGATAGAAACATTAGTTGTTGGATAAGCAAACCCCTCAATAATGACGGTTGTAATTGGCTCTTCTGGTGAGGATCCAGTCACTGTAGCAGTCAAACTAACACCAATGGCCTGAGTTAAAAGTGGCTGCGAAATAAAAAAACTTGAACTAACACATAATACAGTCAGAAGAAAACGAATTTGTTGTTTAGTCACTTCCTTCACTGCAAATGAAAATTTATTTACTCTGTCCATGTCGAATGATCCAACGATTGTAGCCTTTAATCATTCTAATTAAACCTAACAAAATAATTATAGCACCAACACAAAATATTATCAGAAGCCTCCAGGGAATTACCCAAAAACTAACCACTGCTTGTTTTGTAATTTGATTATCTTGTCCCGCCACTAGTGAAGCGGAGGCAGTATATTTTCCAAAAGCAAAATTATCTTTTTCATTTTTTAACTCCTCCCAAAATTGTCCTAACCAATTATTCGTTGTATGCAAAACTGGTGCTTTTTCCCAAACCGTTTGGTAACTTCTGGCAGTCTTAGGCAAAGTAGCTGAACCAACCGTATTGATATCGAGTGTTTTAACGGTTTTTCCAAAAATATTTTGGATGGTAATAGTACCAGAAGGCCGAATGTGTACATTACCAGTATTATTGAATGTCAGTTGTAGTTGCACTGGCAAATAATTAAAATAAACAGACTTATCGACGGTTAAAAAACTATCAATGCTGCCTGCCTCTGTAATGTCTCCGGCTACATTAGATAAGATGAGTGTACCTAATTTAGAACCAATTTTGACCTTACCTGGTTCTTTGATTTGGGGTGGGTTATTAGAGAAAAATATAATCGCATAATGCCCACCTGGATCAGCCTCTGCTGGTGGGTTAATAATAAACGGAACACTTCTTCGTTCTTTTGGTTGCAGCACAAAGGGACCTGGTTCAACTTGGATCCAAGTTGCGACATCAGTTAATTCCAATCCAAATTCATACTGTGGTTTTGTTCCGTCATCGGATGCCGTAAAGTTCGTTATTTCAGTATAAAGTGTAACAGGATAGTCTGTTTCATTAAACAGTTTAATCTGATCATTATAAGGTACACCTGGAGTGAGATCGATTTCCATGGAGGGTGGAATGATAGTGAGTGCCTGAGCCGGTGATGTGCAGAATAAAAAGCCAAACCCAACTAAAACGACCATCATTATCACATTGTATCTCTTTAACAATGATTTTTTCATCGTTTCAAATTTCTAAGAAAAAAGTTTTAAAAAGTTCCTGTTGCAATGTAAGTAATGTCGGTAGTGTAGGTACCGGCCTCAGTGGTGGCGGCAATATTGGCAATGTAGTATGCACTAATAGTTTCAGTAGCAGTGGCACCAAGCTCGCTAAAGAATGGAGTAGTTGCTCCAGCAATGAACTTATATTCAGCTGAACTATTGGCATCATAAGCAGGGACAATAGTACCATCTCCGTTAGTGGTAACACCAAAAGCAAATTGTTCCGAATTTGGTGTGCCGTCATCATCACTAGCAATAGTGGCAACATCAATTGTGTCAGCATCAGCATTGGTCAGTGTGGTTCCATTATAAGTGATTGAGTAACCAGTAGTGGCATTAGTAGCAATGCTAAAGGTATGAGCAATGGTTGGAGTAGTATCAGCACCAACTAAATCCCCTGTAGCAAACCTGGCGTTAGCCGTGGTCAATGTGCCAAAACCAATTGCGGTATCACTGATCGCAAAGGTAAGTGTAGGATTAACAGTAGACGTGATATTAACACTATCATCGGCAATAATAGATACAGCGTAAGACCCAGCGTCTGTCATAGTGCCTCCAATGGCTATCTTATAAGCACCTACTCCTGGGTTATCAATTCGGTTAGCTCCTGTACCAGAAGAGGCTGCGTTCGTACCGATCTCAATTGTAACAGTTTCTGAGCCAGTAAAATCTCCTCCGTCAGCAGCACACAAATTAATAGTAATAACTTGGGCACCAGGGCTAGCAATACCGGCTTTTTCTGAACCCGTACAGTCAGCCGCGGTCGTTAATTCCCCTTCCGTTGAACCAGCAATGTCAATATCATCTTCAATAATACCAGTTAAATCGAACCCGGCCGGGAATGTCAATGTAATGGTTGATCCATTTGTAATGGCGGACGGTGAGATAAATGAGATGGTGTGGTTTGCATTGGCTGTAGCAGTTTCAGTACTCATTACGTCTTTTGTATTGGTCAATGAAGCGGCTTGAACCTGACGTAATGGCAATAAAAAGCCTAATACCATCACCAGAACAATCACACTTCCAAATATTTGCATTCTTCTTTTCATAATTTTTATTATTATTATAATGGGATTATTATAGCACACAATACAATCGAGATCAACCCCTCACATAAACCTGTAGCCAATCATAAAAAATTTTGTTAGTATCTCTTAATATGACGTTTAGTAAAAACAGTACTGTTTTCACTTTCACCTTGATCGTTGGGTTACTAGTTTGGTTAATTCCTTCATCCGCCTGGGCAATGGCCACATTGGGATTATCACCTGCCACGGGAACCATGAAAATTGGCGAGACCAAAACTGTTGCCGTGGCTATCAATACAGGTGGTGTGGCAATAAATGCAGCTCAAGCTACCGTTACTTATCCGGGTGACAAATTAGAAGTTGTTAGTGTTAGTAAGGGTGGTATTTTTACCCTCTGGACGTCAGAACCATCTTATTCCAGTAGCACCATTTCCTTTTCCGGTGGAGTTGCCTCACCTGGTTATAGCGGGCATGGCACTATTATTAGTATCACCTTTAAAGCCAGGGCTAATGGATCAGCTGTACTCAGTGTTGTTGGTGGAAAAATTTTGGCCAATGATGGGTTAGGAACGAATATATATGGCGGGGCTGCTGGAGCCACTTACAATATCGCAGCACAAACATTACCACCGCCAGTATCAGTTGAAAACAAGGCCAAATATATTAAGCCAGAAGAAACACTAACAGAAGAGGAAAAAACGACAGCTGAGAAGACCTTGCCATCACCCATGCCAATTACTATTAATGGCATACAATCTGAGCAAAAGCAGTGGTATAACAATGATGACGGTACAATTAGTTTCGATCCAATTGTTGGGGCGACCCGTTTTAGTTGGAGCTATGATGATAAACTGGATACTGTTCCAGATGATACTGTGGAAGGAACCAACAACGTTGCCGAGTTGCCAAACAGCCAGGATGGCATTTGGTATTTTCATGTGAAATCAGGCAATGACACCAGTTGGGGCGAAACTCGCCACTATACGATAATGATAGATAATACTCCTCCAAAAGTATTTACAATTAATTTAAATGCGGATTCTATTACAAAAAATCGTCGACCAACTTTTAATTTTTACACAGCAGATGAGACTTCAGGTATAGATTTTTATACAGTGCTAGTTGATAGCCAAGTAATATTTGCCAAGATTACACCAGCCAAACTGACTAATATAACCTTAGATGAACAATCGTATGGTGAGCATACCATTACTGTTTTGGCTTTAGACAAAGCTGGAAATGTTACTGACGCCAAAACAACTATAACAATTGTTGAACAATGGCCAGGGGTTGGCTTTTATCTTGGAATAATTTTTATTACATATTATTGGTTAGCGATTGTTTTGTTCATACTACTCATCATTGTGTTGGTGTATCTCTGGATCTTTGGGTTCATTCATAAAAGACGGTCGGTACATCTGCACAATCATAAAAATACCAAAACACATACTAAATAAGATGGCTGCACTTAGACATCAACGTAACTTACCTAGCACCTTTAGTTTAGTGATCTTTTTTATTATCTTGTTGATTGGTTGGAAAACAATACCTTCAGTTAAGGCCGAGAAAAATAACAGCCTAACCTTAACTGTTCAACCGACTAATTGCGTCGGTTGGGAACATGCGGCTCAGGCTACCACGATTGATTTATTAGGCAGTGACGGAAAAAAACAATTTTCTGAACAAAACTCGGCTGTCTTTTATAATCAACCAGCGGAACAGATAACTACAGCCAATCCAAGTATTGTGTGTTCTGACTTTGTTTGGCCTAGTAACATTCCTGATGGACAAACACTGGATAAAGTTGAGGTTATTTTTTCTCTCGCGCTTGATGGATATACGGACAATGAAGACGTTGTCTCATTATTTGTCCAAACAACTGACAACACTTGGCTACCATTGGATTCTTTCGCCTTCGTTGAGGATAATGATAATGCGAAACATGGTGGGTATTGGACATATCCCTTAACCCTAGATGCAAATAATATTCAAACCACGTTGTCTCAACTAAAAATCAAAGTTGCATATGATGCGGTGCCCACAGACCAATCCACACAAGCGTTGCTGGATGGTGTGGCAGTACAGTTAGAGTTTCAACGTCCTGAAAAACCATCACTTGACGAAGCAATCACACTACCCGCTCCCGATTTTGAACAAGGCCAAACACCTAGTGTTACTGTAGCGGGTATTAAAGATGAGGATTTTTGGGGAAAACTAGGTTTTACTACTGAGCAACGCACAGTTGAACAAATTGAACTGATTGATCCGGATGGTCAGACTATAACTCCTGAATATGACTTACAGAATACAACCAAGGATGGTTACTCAAATGCCGAGTATAAACTCAGAACAAATAACTTTACTAAACCAGGAAAATATACTTTTTCAATCACTGTCGATGAAAATGGAAAAACAACCACTATCACCCGTGACTTTAGTTGGGGAGTATTAACCATCAACGTTAATCAAGGAACCTTCGCCCCCGATGATCAAGCCTTTATTCAAATGGGAGTGTTGGACGAAACTGGTCACACATTATGTGATGCCGAACTGGACTTAATTATCACTTCTCCGCTTGGAACAGCTACCACTCTATCTACCAATGATGGCAGTATTACCTACAGCAGTGAATGTGCCGGCGACACGGTGGTAGAACTGCCAGATTATTATACCTATTTTGATAACGGTTCCGAAACTGGGCGGTTTGAACTGCAATTAACGGCCACCACCGCCAATGGCGAATACGAGATTAGTGATTATTATGATGTCGAAAAGGCTCCAGAGTTTGAAGTTGAACGAGTTGGTCCAACTAGAATTTGGCCAATGGCACCCTACACTATGGAGTTTAGCGTAACACCCAGAGCGAATTTTGTCGGTACCGTCCAGGAATCTTTTCCAGAGGATTTTGTCATCTCTAATCAAGGTGACGGTGCCATGAGTCGTGGAACCATCACCTGGGATGTGAATTGGACAGCAGGTGAAACCTACGAGCTAAGCTATACCTTTGACGCCCCTGACATCAGTCCAGAACTCTATTTACTTGGCCCATTAGTATTGTTAGTCACAGACAACACTGTGTGGGAAGAGGATAGAGCATGGCAAATTGCATCGGATACGCCTGATGGTACAGGCATATTAGTGTATGACGAAGATGGTGCCAATAATACCACTCCTCACTATCGCACCTGGAGCACAACGGATTTAAGCGCTGAAAGTCAACTACAAGACGACGAAACCGCGAGTGATGATACGAATCACACTATTATTGAATCAGCACCAAATCGAAATGAATATACGATGGGGCGGCTGAATGCCTCTGGTCATTTAGATGTCCAGATCTATAATGGTCCGACTTCGGCGTGGATTAATGGCACTAACGCACCGACCAACGGAGATTTTGAAACTGGTATTGGCACCACGAATGATGTTTACCGCGGCTTTGATATTGCTTATGAAAGTGATACGGGTGATGCCATTGTAGTTTACGAAAATAGTTCCACAGGTGACGGGGCACTTAAATATCAAACTTGGGATGGCGCTAGTTGGTCTGGTGAATCTTCAATTGACTATTCCGGTGTCGACCAAGGTAATGATGTTGCGCGCTGGGTGGAGTGCGAATCAGATCCTGGGACAGATAATATTTTGTGCGGCTGGCGGGAAGGGACCAATCTTGGTGTGTATGGCGCACGCTGGGATGGGTCAGCCTGGCAGGACATCGCTCAGATCAATGCGGAAAATGGCCTCTCCACACGCCAAGATTTTGACGTTGCTTGGGAAGGTTCCTCTGGTGAGGGTATGATTGTGTATGGCGATGTCACTGCAGCGCCGTTTATTGACGCTTCAACCTACACCGTGGGCAGCGGTTGGTCGGACACTACTGGCATGACAGATCCTGGGGCTGCTGTGCAGTGGTTACGGATCGCGGACAGCCCAAATAACGACTATATTGCCGTGATTGTGCAGGACACTGCCTCTACCAATACGGCTGACATGAATGTGGACATGTGGAACGGTTCAGATTGGACAACCATTACACAGCCTACCACCATGGACGTTGACATTAACAGTAATGGCTTTGCCCAGGGGATAGATGTGGAATGGGAGCAAGGTGGTGGGGATCGAGCCTTGTTTGCTTGGCGTGACGGGACTACATCTGAAACAGCACTACGTTGGATGGTATTTGATGTGTCGGCCGGGCAATTCCAGACCATAGACGATGCTTCACTCTGTTTGTTAACTGAAGGCGGAGCCGGTACCACTGAACAAGTCACCAACTTATCAGCGGCAGAAGATTCGAATGGGCCGTGTTCAGGTTTGGGGGTTTGGGCTGACGTTCCGTCGGGTATTGATCTTTCTCCAGATCCATCATCAGACAAAATCATGCTCAATGCGGAAGACCTTACACTGGATTTAGTACCTGAATCCCAACTGTGGAATGGTGCTTCCACCGGCACTTGGTTAACCCAAACAGCCACCATGGGAGCTTGGGAAGCAGATTTGTCTACCGGTGCGACGCTTACCACATCATTGCCGACCAAGCCATATGACTTTGCCTTTCGGGCTTCTAACACCGCCAATGTCAACGTGTTAGGTACACAAACCTCTTCTGTCACTATTAACACAACGGGTAATTCCATGGGTGGAGCCTTCTCCATCAACGAGTCACTTGCCACTGCCAACATTACCAGTATCATGATTACTGAGTATGGCACGGTGGATGCTCAAGCTGATTTGGATAACATCAAACTCTATTACGAGCCGGACACCAGCGCTCCTTATAATTGTTCGAGTGAATCATTTGCCGGTACAGAAACGCAATACGGCTCTACTGATACCGATGGGTTCAGTAGTGCTGATGGCACATCAACCTTCACTGGTTCTGTCGCAATCACACCGACCTCTACCATGTGTGTCTATGTAGTGCTAGATATCACATCTGGGGCCTCGGCTGGTGAAACCGTTGAATTAGAAATTACCACCCCATCAACGGATGTAGCAGTATCCACTGGAGGCATCGGCCCAGCTTACGATCGAGAAATTTCAGGAGCTACTACATTAGTAGCACCCACCGTCACCGTTTCAGGAACATGTGATGCGTTCGACCAATCTACTGACTGTACAGATATCGGTACAATTAAAGTAGCAGTGGATGGCAGTGTGCAAGCGCAAGAAGATACTGTGATTGCTGGTACATGGGAAGTCACTGGTGTCACAGTTACCACCGGTCAAATCGTAACGGTATGGGTTGATGCGGCTGCTAGTATGTCCGATCGATCCGGGGCAGTGGCGAAATACGATGGCAGTGGTGACATGACGAACATCCCTTTGTTTAAGGAACACCTCACTATTGGTAGTGTCGATGGTCAAACTATCACCAATGGCGATGTTGGTGTCTATGACAATTCAGTTGCTATCGGCGATGACGATGTGTTTTGGGATGTCAGTGTCGATAACGATCTAACGGTGGATGCGGAAGCACAATCTAGTCAGGAAGAATTATACATTGATGATGGCGATACCTTCCAACCGGCTTCTGCTGGCGGCGGTGATGTGACTTCCACTCACATCGAAATCGGCGATACTGCGACGACTGGCGTTGGCAATTGGACTGCAAATAACAACAGCATCACCGTGTCCGGAGATTTTATTGTGGCGGGTTCCGCGGCATACACTGCTACCACCGGCGGTATTATTACATTCAACAGCACGTCGGCCGCTCAAACATTTACGACGGGCGCTGAGACCTACCAAGATATTACACTTAATAACACCGGCAGTGCTGGTGCAACAGATGATCTGAACGTTGATGGCAATCTGGATGTGAACGGTACTTTTACCATCACGGACGGTGACTTGGATTTGGCCGTGCTCGACCCGAATGTAACTACGACCGGTAACGTAACTATCGGCGCCAGTGGCTTGGTCACTAAAGCCGATAACGGAACCGCTACCTGGACATTTGACGGCGGAGCAGCTAATTGGTCTGATGCTTCATCTGGGCAAGATATTGGCTTAGTTTCCATCAATGGTGCACCATCAACAGTGACATTAACAGGGAATGCTCGAGCAACGAAGGTTGATGTCACAACGGGTGACACATTAGCACTAGGATCATCTGGCTATACCCTTACCCTGACTGGTTCTGGGCAAGGTGCTTCTCGTCCATTTATTGTCTCCGGCACCTTAAACGAGGGAACAAACTCAACTGTGGATTTCATTGGTAACGCAGCCACGGATATTCAACTTGAATCCTATTGGAATTTGAGCGTACGGCCGAGCGGCGCGGTCACTTTTCATGCCAACGGTGGTGGAACGTTTTCAGTATTGGGTAATTTGGTGGTCGGTGATAGTGCCACGGCCGGTATTTTTAATTTAGACACAAATGATCCAACCTTTGATGTGAATGGTAATATCACTATTTCAGCCGCTGCCACTCTGATTGCATCTGGTACTGGAACATTTAATGTAGGTGGTAACTGGGATAACAATGCGACGTTTACGCATTCCAGTGGAACTGTCATTTTTGATGCGGCCGATACTGATAACACGATAGAGTGCGGAACCTCTTCATTTAGTAGTGTGACCTTTATTGGCAGCGATGGTAGTGGCACCTGGACTATGCAAACAGATAATTGTACAGCTGCCGGTACTATTAATGTTGATACCAGCGACATTCTTACCATCACCACGGTCATGCTGACACACAGCGGAGTTACACTGACTTTGAATGGGACAATTTCTGGTACCGGCACATTGCGCATCCTTAATACCTCAAGTGGTCCTGGAGCGGTTGGTACCTTGTCATCTGTGGTGAGATACGATGCTAGTACCGCCAGCATAGCTAATACTACCTTTGATGCACGAACATACGGCGGGGCAGTTGAACTCTACGCTAATAATGGAGCAGCCAAATCCATCACAGCCGCGGCTGGGAATTATATCTTTTCCTCAACGCTTACAACTGCCGCCGGTGGAGCCGGAGAGGTAACGACTGATTTAAGTGCAGCGACCGGAACTACGGCAGTTGCTAGCGACCTGACGATAGGTGCAACAACTGTGTTTAGCGCTCCGGCCACATTGAATCTTAGCGGGAATTACACCAATAATGGAACTTTCACGGACAATTCTGGAACTGTATCTCTGGTTGGTGGTAGCCAACAAACTATGGCCGGGACTATGACTGGCACCTCTGATTTTAATGCTTTGACTATTACGAATAATTCTGGTATTGACCCTGATGCTTCTCCTTCTGTTATTTTTTCTACTGCGGCCACCACGGCCGGTACCTTTACCGCAACCGAAGCGAATGTAAAAATTCGTTTCAATGCTACCTCCACCTATACACTGACCAATATTATGTTTGATGGGTTGGACATCTCATCCAGAGTATTTCTACGCTCTTCTTCCACCGGATCAGCTTGGCTGCTTGCGGCCACTGGCACACGGTCTGTTTCCAATACCAATGTCAAGGATTCTAACGCAACCCTTTCCGGAGCAGTGATTGACGCGACTAATGGGACAAACTATTGCGATTCTGGTAACACGAATTGGACCTGTACCGCGGGAGTTGCCATTACAGGATTTATCCGCGGCACAAACGAATCCACAGTCTACGATTGTAACGCCGATCCATTAACTATTCATGTATCAGTAAACGGCGGAGCTAATGCAGATGGCAGCTGTTCTGCAGATACTGGTGCATATACGGTAACAGCTACTACACCAGCAGCCGGGCAACCAGTTGTCGTATTTATTGATAGCGGAGAAACGCCCGATGGCACAACCATTACACTGGCAGCTGATGGATCTGCTATTAGTAATTTGGATATTTACCGCGACCGAGTTGTGCTGACACACGAAAGCGCTGGACCCATCACTAATGCGAACTTAATCACCGCCGATAATGGTGACGCTGGTATTCTTTATGGGATGACTGGAAGCAATATAGCTGTTGATTCCGGCATGGAATTACATATTAAAGATAGTAAATCATATGATCCGGGTGGCACGGTTACTACTACTAGTGCAAATATGCATGTGGATGATAATGCTACGGCTTATCTAGATACCGCAACAAATACCATTGCCGGAGATCTTTTGGTGGATGGCGGTGCCACGCTTAACATTGATGCAGACACTGCTGTAACCGGTGGAGATATTACAACAGCTGGAACGTCGGCTATCGTCACAAAATCTGCCGGTACACCTACTGTGACCATGACCGGAACAGGTTCGATTGGCGGCGGGACTACACCAACTCTGAATTTTTATAACTTAATCATTGGTACTGCTAGTTCTGCTGCCACAACTCTATCAAATAGTACTTCTGTGACAAACACGCTGAACGTCGATACAGGTGATTCGTTGGCCTTAAGTTCAGGTGTTGTACTTACGCACAGTGGTGCAACATTAATCTTGAATGGTACCATTTCTGGGGCTGGGAAACTGACGTATCAAAGCCCAACCAACTTCCCTACCACTGGCACCATCTCCGCTGTGTTACGTTTTGATTCAGTCAATAATAGCCAAGCTATGGGTGCTCGAACATACGGTGGTGCAGTAGAAATTTATAACAGTAGCGGAGTCGCTCGGGCGGTAACCGCGGCTGCAGGGACACTGAACTTTTCATCTACCCTTGATCTCTCTCGCTCCGGAGCTGGTACGGAAACTTTAGAACTTAACGTTAGTGATCCTACTACCACCATTGCCGGTGCGCTCACCATAGGAGCTGGCACCACCCTATCCGCGAACAGTACAAACCAGTTGAATATCAATGGAAATTACACAAATTCTGGAACCTTCACCGATAACTCTAGTACAGTCACCCTAGCTGGAGGTTCACAACAAACTCTCGATGGTACAATGACTGGTAGCTCTGATTTTAATAATCTAACCATCACCAATACATCAGGCACTGATCCAGACGTATCACCATCTGTCATTTTTTCTGCCTCGGCCACTACAGCCGGTAACTTCACGGCAACGACGGCCAGTACTAAACTTCGTTTTCTAGCTGGGGGAACATACACATTCCAAAACGTCTCTTTCAACGGACAGACCATTACTACCCGCGTAGCCTTACGTAGCTCTATCGCCGCGACAGATTGGAACCTAAACGTTGTTGGTACTCGTTCAATATATAATACTGATGTCAAAGATTCTGATGCTTGTGGACAAGCACCCAACATAGATGGTACGGCTGTTTCTAATCTTAATTCTACAGGAAACACCTGTTGGAATTTTGAATCTCTTACATTCGCCATCAGCGACACTACGGTTGGTTTTGGCGATCTGACCACGTCCAACGCCCGGTTTGCCACTGGAGATTTAGTCGGTTTTGACACTACCCCAACCGTTGCTCATACTTTCACCATCTTTAGTAGTGCCGCCAGTGGGTATGTTATAACATATCTTGGCACTACACTCACCAATACCGATTTAGACACCATTAGTGCTGCCACGGTTACAAATGATACGGATGGTTCACCGAACAGTGAACAGTTTGCCTTTGGTATCACTACGAATGGTGATGGTTCTATCGTTGCCGATTATAATGCTACGGGTGGTGCACCTGAATATAAATTCGTCGCTGGAGCAACTACTCCGTTCTTTAGTGAGCTTGGTACTACCACAACAGAAACCATCAGCGCTTACTATCTAGCCAACATTGCTTCCACCACCGAACCCGGCACCTACACCACTGATATTACCTACATTATGACTGGTACTTTCTAAATGGCCTCTAACAAGCTTTGCATCAATTAATTACTCTGTATTAATCTAACATTTGTAATTTGTGCTTTACTTAAGCCCCTATTATTATTTTTCACAAAAAAACTAACAACAATATCTTCACCTTGATTTATTTTAGCAATTTTATGCAAATTGTAATCTAGTTGCTGCCAACCATGTTTTTTGGGATTGTATGCAATATCTTTCCGCCAACTACGATCAATCCCTTTACCGGTTACAATAATGCTAAATAAATCACTTTTATAGTGTTTCCCAGACGTATTGAAGAATTTTAATTTAAATTTTAATTTCAGTTTGTGTTTACTAAGTTTAACAATTTGAGAAATTGAATCGGTTGTATTAACATGACCAAAGCGGAAATAATGCGAAACTGCTCTGTACTTATTTAAGTCTGTCGGAATTCTTTCGCGAATACAAGTATCAGGATTTCTTTGACATTTTCCAGAAATCACCCAATATCTCATTGATTTAAAGTTACCATTATGCAATAAATTCTTTGCTTGTGTAATTGTCGGTACAATGGTCAACAACAAAATACTTGTGAATAAAACTTGTTTTATTATTTTTTTCTTTACCATATAAATATAATATTATTATAACATGGTAAAGCATGTGAGTAAAACCTATTACTTTTTCCGTTCAGGAAAAAATGGTACAAAACAAATCACTCCTAATATTGCACCAACGGCGTTACTAACCAGATCTAACCACGTATCATTCACCGTTCTGGAAAAAACTAGATATAAAGTTTCGTACCAATAATTTTGCAAATAAAACTCAGCGTTTTCGTTAAATGTTCCTAATGTGATGGTGATTAAAAAACTAAACACGGCAAACTGTAAACGGTTAATTTTCACCGCGGAATCTTTCGCGGCCAAAAAACAAATCAACAGACCGATAAACCCACCCCCAATGGAATGTTGAAAACGATTACCCAGTGCTTCATTTGGAATTAAATTGCTGATGATAATTGCAGTACTACTGCTGGCCATTATTATCAGTATAGAAGACAGCTTGGTTTTAATATTATGCCGTTTGGCTTTTTCGAAAAAAATAGAAAAACCATAAACCAACCCCAGGTAGACTACGCCCTCACCAATTATGAGTAATAATAAATACATGCAGACCAGTATACTCGTTCACCGTTAAAGTGTATACTCAATGCCTATGCCTATTACCTCTGCTAAATTCATTCAAGGAATTGTCGGCACTACTGAAATATTGGATGATGCTGTGCCGCAAGTGGCTTTCATTGGCCGATCTAATGCTGGTAAATCTACTATTATTAACTCTTTAACCCATAATAAAAAATTAGCGCGTGTTAGCCGAACACCGGGCAGAACTCAAGAAATTAATTTATTTTTGATCAATAAAAAGATTTACTTTTTAGATTTACCTGGTTATGGCTATGCCAAAGTGTCAAAAAAAGATCAGGTCTGGTTACAGAAATTAATTAACTGGCATTTGTTCAAAGGCCCATACATTCAAAAAAAAGTGGTCTTAATTATTGACGCCTACCTTGGGCCGACTGATTTAGATTTGGAAATGCTGGCCCGCTTAGACGAACATGATAAAGATGTGGTTGTGATCGCGAACAAAATTGATAAAATTAGACAACCTGATTTTGCCCAACAAATGGCCAACCTGCGCGCACAGTTACCGGGTCATTTAATTATTCCTTACTCATCAAAAACTAAAACTGGAGTGAATGATTTATTGAAAGAAATTTTGGCCGAGCCAGTAGCCTAATGTTATCGTCCAACGCGCCGCTACACCGAATAGAATCATCTCTCCTACACCCAGTATCAAACCAGTGGTGAACCGTAAATCGTTAGTACTGGTTCTAAGATTAAGTAATTGCGTACCACCATCCAGCAGTGCTGGGATTAATAAAATCAACCCAACCCACCACGGTAAAGTAAAAATAATAATTACCAGAAGACCAAATAGGTACCCAAGCCAGACACCGGTGCAGCGCGCACAGACCGGAAATTGTTTACCTTTATAGAAAAATGATCTGTTCTGTAACCGATGACAATGCCAAAAATACTGTAACACTCCAAAACTAATAGTTAAAATTGCTCATCATTGAACCGATCATACCAAAAGCCAAAAGTAAGGCAAAAATAGCAAAACCAATGGCACCGGTGACGAGTGTCACTATGAGGATATTCTTGGCAGTTTTTGGTTTCTCTTTATGCCACACAGCGTATAAAATAATACCAATGGCTGATGATAATAAAGTTGGACAGGCATAACAAACTTGCCCGCAACAAATATTACCAACCCCAATTCCTACACCAATCGCCGCTTGACTCCCGCCGGATAATTCGCCGGTGGTAGTGGCAGTCGCTTCATTAATGACAGCACCGGTTTTAACTTCTGGTTTTACCTCGGGTTGTTCTACTGTGTTCGTGGTTGGGTTTGGTTGCAAGTTGGTTGGAGTTTGATCCATAAAAATAACGAGAATTAAGAATTAAGAATAGTGGTACTGTAATAGAAGTGGGAGAAAAGGTCAAATAGAGGATCGCTGATGTGTATCTATGCAAGAAGCTTACGAATCTCTGGTAGTTTTTTCTCAGCCGCGGCTCGACCACTCTCAATCATATCGCGCACAGGATGATTAGTGAAATATTTTTTCCAAGCCACATGGCCAATCTCAGCAATTTGCGGTTGGATCAAAACATCCGTATGAGTAGTAGTACAAACAGATAAATTTTTTCTAATTATAATCATACTGCGCCAAGCGGTATCGCGCCAAGTTGGCTTATAGTGTTCCACCTGTGGTGACATTTTATAATCTTCTAGATCAACACTGATCACAATATCAGCCCCCATCTCTCTGACCACCCGATCGGGTATCGGATAACTTAACCAACCATCGACTAGCCAACGGCCATCGAAGTGAAAGGGTTGTAAAAATAATGGAATAGAAATACTAGCGCGCACGGCTGGAATTAACAGCCCGGACTTAAATATCACCGGATCACCCGTTAACAAATCTGTGGCCACCACCGCTAATGGTATACTGGCATCAGCAAACTCCTCTACTCCCAACCATTTTTTTAGAAATCGTTCCACTTTTACCCCTTTCACAAAACCTCCTCGCCAGGTTGGTTCAAGCAGCGAAAAGAATTTATCTCTTCTATAACCCAAAGATAATTTCTCCAGTGCCGCCACATCTTGATGGATAGCAAAATGAGAGGCCATAAATGAACCAACGCTGGTACCGGCAATATAATCTATGGGAATATTGTTTTCTAACAAAACTTGTAATACTCCAACGTGTGCCATACCACGAACTCCGCCACCGCCTAAGGCTAATCCAATTGTTTTGCGTTGTTGCATAATGAGCAGTATAGCATATAATCATGCTCATAACTTCATTATGAAAATATATCAGAGAATCTATCTCCCAATTTTCTTTTCGAAGGCGGAAATGTTTGTCCAGGTTTTTAGACCAGTATCCGGTGTAACCGAAATGGTATCAATACCTTGTTCGACTAAAAATTCTGCAATCTCAGGAAAATCTGATGGGGCTTGACCACAGATACCAATTTTTTTACCAGCGGCATGAACAGATTTAATCGCCTGACCCAACAGTATTTTCACAGCTGGATTACGCTCATCATAAATATGAGACACATAGCCAGAATCTCGATCTAATCCTAATGTGAGTTGAGTAAGATCATTTGAGCCAATGGAGAAGCCATCAAAAATTTTAATGAATTCATCAGCTAAAATCACATTAGATGGAATCTCACACATCATATAAACTTCTAAACCATTCTCCCCTTGTTTTAGTCCATTCTCTTCCATTACTTTAATTACTTTACGACCTTCTTCTGGTGTACGGCAGAATGGGATCATTAACTTCATATTGGTTAAACCCATCTCATTGCGCACGCGTTTCATAGCTTGACATTCTAAGGCAAAAGCATCTTTATACTCAGCCGAGTAATAACGTGATGCGCCGCGCCAACCGATCATGGGATTTTCTTCGTGCGGTTCGAATTGTTTACCACCTACTAAGTTGGCATACTCGTTCGACTTAAAATCAGATAAACGAACAATCACTTGATTTGGATAGTAAGCTGCAGCAATGCGACCAACCCCGGTAGCTAAAAGATCCACAAAGAAATCTGATTTCACTTTGTATAACCGTGTTAATTCGGCAATTTCAGTTTTAACGGTTTCATCTTTTAGTTCATCAAAATGTAATAAAGCTAAAGGATGAACTTTAATGGCATTTAAAATAATCATTTCTAACCGGGCTAAGCCAACCCCTCGATTTGGGATCATACAAAAATCAAAGGCGCGTGATGGATCGCCCACAATTTGCATAATGTCAGTTTTGGGTGGAGTAATCACACCAAGATCAGTGCGCTTAACCTCAAATGGTACTAAGCCCTCATAGACATAACCACGTTCGCCTTCCGCACAAGACACGGTCACGGCTTGCCCAGTAGTTAATGTAGTAGTAGCTTTTTTGGTACCAACGACGCAAGGAATACCTAATTCACGTGATACAATCGCCGCATGTGACGTGCGACCACCGGAGTTGGTCACAATAGCCGAGGCAATCTTCATAATCGGCTCCCAATCTGGATCGGTGATTTCTGTCACTAATACTTCGCCGGCTTTGAAATCGTGAATGTGACTGGTATCCTTCAAAACCCGTACGCTCCCTTGACCAATTTTGGAACCGACTGACACCCCTTCCACTAAAGTCTTACCCTTACCTTTCATCAAATATTCTTCGAGAATTTTTACATCACCTTGCGAGTGTACAGTTTCAGGGCGAGCTTGCACGATATACAACTTGCCGTTGATACCGTCTTTAGCCCATTCCATGTCCATCGGTTTTTGGTAATGTTGCTCAATCAAACATGCCCAATAAGCCAACTGTAAAACTTCATCATCGGTTAACACGAACTTTTTGCGATCTTCTTCAGATACTGGCACTTCACGCACCGGTGAATTGCCTTCCACACTATAAATCATCTTATCTTCCTTGTGCCCACGTGATTTACCAACAATCGGACGATATTTGAAAGTGATTTGTTCACCGGAGACTTTAACACCATCGAGTAAGGTGGGTTTAAACACATAGTACTCATCCGGTTCAACTTTACCTTGCACGACCATTTCACCTAAACCATAAGCGGCGTTGATCAAAACGGCATTTTTAAAACCAGATTCAGTATCGATCGAGAACATCACACCAGAACCAGCTTCATCCGAGCGCACCATTTTTTGCACACCCACTGACAACGAGACATTAAAATGATCATAGCCTTTATCCGCCCGATAAGAAATAGCCCGATTGGTAAACAATGAGGCCATACACCGTTTGGTGGCATCGATGACATCATGCGCGCCACGAATATTCAAAAAAGTTTCTTGCTGTCCGGCAAACGAGGCATCCGGCAGATCTTCCGCTGTGGCTGAACTGCGCACCGCTACATCCATCTCAGCACCGTTATTTTCTAAGCGGCACAATTCAATGTAACTAGTTTCAATCTCAGTTTTTAAATCTTCTGGTAATTCGGCAGCCATGATTGTTTCACGCACACGGTGACCATGATCTTGCAGATTTTTTAAATCATGAGTATTGAGAGTTTGTAGAATATCATAAATTTTTTTCTTCACGCCAGATTTTTCAACAAAATACTCGTAGGCTTCGGCCGTAATGGCATACCCATTAGGCACCCGCACCCCTTGACTGGCTAATTTTTGATACATTTCACCGAGCGAAGCATTCTTGCCTCCGACCACGGGAACGTCTTGGATAGTTAGTTCTTTGAACCAAAGGATAAGTTTCATGGCGCGTATTGTACAGGGTTGCCGTAAAAAGGGCAACATGAATATTAATCATCGATGTTTACCCCCCTAACCCCCTTGCAGGGGGCTAAGAAAAGATTTTTTTCTAACCTTTTTATCTTATCCCCCTGCAAAGGGGACAGAGGGGGTAAAGTTATTTCACCTGGTGCAATTTGACCAAATTCAAACCGCCGGATTTGGCCACGGGTTGACCGGTTACCAACACGATAAAATCACCGGTTTTGACTACTTTGGCTTTTTTCAACGCTGTGGTGGTGAGTTTAATCAATTGATCTAAACTATGGCAGGTTGGAATTAATATTGTATCCACTCCCCAACTTAAGGCTAACTGGTGCTTGGTGGCAGCATTATTGGTTAATGTAATCACTTGTTTGGCAGGGCGATGGCGCGCGATCATGCGGGCGGCGTGACCAGATAACGAATGCACCACAATAGCACGCACGCGTGGTTGTTCAGCTAAATCATCGGCTACAACCGAAATAGCATCTTCTACAGTTTGGTCATGTAGCGCTAAAAAGTGTAACGGTACATCGTCATATTTCGACCGCTCGGTTTCACTAATAATATCTGACATCATGGCCACCGCTTCGACTGGATATTTACCAAAAGCCGATTCACCGGACAACATCACGGCATCAGTGTGATCGATTACCGCATTGGCGACATCGGATACTTCGGCACGCGTTGGGCGTGGGTTTAAAATCATTGATTCCAACATTTGGGTGGCGACAATCACTGGCTTGCCGACCAACATACATTGTTGAATGATACTTTTTTGGGCTAACGGTACGTCGGCTGGACGAATTTCAATACCCAAATCACCACGTGCTACCATAATACCATCAGATTCGTTTAATATTTCCTTAAAATTATCTAAGGCTTCTTTGCGTTCTATTTTAGAAATAATCCGCACCGGATGTTTACCAATTAATTTTCGTAGCGCCCGGACATTACTGGCGTCTTTTACAAAGGACAGAGCGACATAATCAACGTCTTGTGATAAACCAAACTTCAGATCTTCCCGATCTTTATCGGTAATGACATCAGCTTCAATGCTAACACCGGGCAAATTAATCCCTTTATGCGAAAAAATAAAACCGGGTTTCACTACTGTCCCGTAAATAAATTTGTCTTTAATATGTTTAACTTGAATATCAATTAAACCATCGTTGATTAATATATGTTTACCCGGTTTAGTAAATTTATATAATTGTTCATAACCTAATGGGATGATTTTTTCTTTACCAGTTATTAGTAATTTGTAATTGATAAATGATTGCGGAATAAACACCACTGGTTCACCGCGCGTTAATTCAATGCCATCACGGTGCACTTCCCCTACCCGAATACGCGGACCTTGCAGATCTTGCATGATAGCAATGGTTTTACCCACTTGTTTAGCTGCCGCACGAATGTTGGCAATTAAAACTTTATGACTATCATACGTGCCATGCGAAAAATTCAGCCGCGCGACATCCATGCCCGCTTGCAGCATTTTAATTAAGACTGGTTTGCTCTCCGAGGCCGGGCCAATGGTGCAAACAATTTTGGTTCGTTTCATAGACATCATTATATACGATTAACAATAAAAACAGTAGAGACATGCCATGGCATGTCTCTACTGTTTTTACATTGGGGGATATGGAGCCTCTTCTACTCATTCACCCGTTCCATGTATTCCCCGGTTTCGGTATTGATGCGAATCACTTCACCTTCTTTAATGAACATTGGTACGGCCACTTCATAGCCGGTTTCTAATTTCACTTTTTTTGTGATATTACCAGCGGTATCACCTTTCACTCCAGGCGGAGCTTCGACGACACGCAAATTTACTTTCGGTGGTAAAGAAATGGTCACTGGTTTATCGTTGAAATTCATCACATCAAGATCTTCACCTTCTTTAACATAATTACCGATATCACCCACTTGCTCTTTGGTAAAAGCAAATTGTTCGTAATTATCATTATCCATGAAATTGAAATTATCACCTTCACGATACATGAATTGAGCGCGACCACGCCGCATGTCGGCCTCGGCAATTTTATCACCGGGCTTGAAAGTTTTTTCTAATACTTGACCGGTAATCAAATGACGTAATTTAGTGCGCATCACTGGCTTACGTTGCGCCGTACGCATGAAATCTGACCAGACTACTTGATAAGGCGTATTATCAAGGTTAATCATAACACCGACTTTTAGATCATTCATCGTCAACATACTAGAGACGGGTAAATGGTAAGAGGGCCATGGTGCGCGATCGTTTTATCGCTGTGGCTAATTTACGTTGCATCCGAGCATGCGCTCCGGTCCGATTACCGGCCAAAATCCGGAAGTAATTCGACATCACTAAACGGAGCATCTCAACATTTTTATAATCGATCTCATCGTAGTTTAGCGATTCTAAGGCTTTAACATAGAACCGATTGCGTTTACCGGTACGAGGTTGTGGTTGTCTGGAATGTGATTTATTGGTTGGTTTCATAAGTATTATTAAAAAGGAATATCCTCAATACGAATTTCTTCGTCTGAATTATTAACGGTTGGCGCAGGAACGTCTCCTGCCACAGGCGCGGGAGATGAGGGAGATGCGGGAGATGCGGGAGATGAGGGAGATGAGGGAGATGTTGGAGTTGTTCGAGTTGTTGGAGTTGATGAGTTCTTGCCGTCAAGCATAATCATATTGTCTAACACGATTTCGGTACGATATTTTTTAACGCCTTGTGGGTCATCCCAGGAGCGCGTTTCTAAACGACCTTCGATGTAGATCTTCATACCTTTTTTAACATAGGTTTGAATAATCTCGGCTAATTTTCTCCAAGCCACGATGTTGTGAAATTCACCCTTTTCCTGGCGGTTACCTTGAGCATCTTTCCATTGCCGATTTGTGGCCATGGAAAAGCTGGCCACCATTTGACCAGATTGGATGGTGCGTACCTCTGGGTCTTTGGTGACGCGACCGATTAACATAACTTTGTTGAGATCCATAAAGTTATAGGTTAGAGTTTTTTATCTAAGTCAGTATCTTCCAGAATGGCATCGAGTTTTTTATCCAATTCTTCGATGGAAACTTTTTGATCGATGGCCTCAACTTCTTCAACATGCTTACTGGAAGTGGATTTGGCAAATTCCATCTCGGCCTCACTCAAGGCAGTAGCACTGGTTTGTTCAGATTTCACAGCCGCTACAACCACTTCCGGTTGTGGGCGTTGCTTTTTATACTGTTCCCCCGCTACCATGGTTTTAATTTGTTCAGCTGTCATTGGTTTGCACTTGGTGATAATAAAACGCAATACTAAGTTTTCTAAACGAATCTTAGCATCGAGTGCTTTAATCACACTGGGTTCGGCATCAAACTGCATGACATGATAGTAACCGTAGCCTTCCTTATTAATTGGATAAGCTAAGCGACGACGCTCCATATCAAACTCACTGGTAATGGCAGCACCAGCCGCTTGTACCAGCTCGGTAACTTTTACCTTACTGGCGGGTACCTGACCTAATTCAATCGAACCAGGTAGGATATACATTATTTCGTAATGTTGGGTCATGAAATATTGGTTAGGTCTCACTCATTATGCTAAACCCTATGTGCGGGAGCATAATATGGATAAAGAGTGGGACACTTAATTAGTGGGAGTAGAATAGCAAAGGGGTTAGTGGGTGTCAATACTGTTATGGCTCAATGATAGGTGTCTCTCTTGAATGACTTTGTACAGGCTGAGCAATATTCCATTTGTTATTCAAATCTGCCCTCTGTTGTTCTGTAAGATCAGGTCGCATGAACTGATCAATGGTGACTGGTGTAGCCATTAAACGACGATCAGCGTAATATTTTCTTTTGGCTAGAATTTTGTAAGCAAATTGGGCATTACTTTGACCGTTGTTTGATTCTATGACATCAAATGAATTAGAACCACGCTGAATAGTTAACTGATTTGAACCAACATAATCGTACGGCTGGAGAAATACTTCCATTGTATGTTGATCATCAACTGTAATAGTTTGAGCAAAAAGTGGATCTATCGTGATGTGCGCTTTCCCATTAATAAGCTGACCTTCACCATAATCGGAGAACCATATGCCGGCTGATTCTTCAACGTATAATTCAGTTGGCCCTTGTGAATCTGTATAAACCACAGCTGACTTAGTACCCGTTGCTGCCGTCGACCCAGCAGAATAAACTCCATAGGCTCCAGCATCACCAGATTTTGTTTCACCTTGTACACCATCAGCTGTACCACTCTTACCAAGAGAAACACCGCGCACGCCAGCAGAATTATGATCTGTAGTGTAGGTATCACCCCACACACCATAGTTTGAACCTGATGTAGCAGTAGCATCACCATACACACCAACTGTTGCATCACTATGACTAGAATCGTGACCCCCTTGCGTTAAGGTACGACCAAAGACACCAAGCGCATCACCTCCTTCACCGGAGTTATCTGCTAAACCTTGAACACCAACAGCACTACCGCTACCAGTACTAGTAGAATCGGTTAAACCAAAGATACCTACGGCATTTCCCGTGGTTGCCCAATTTGATCCATTGATGGCATTAGTTGCGGAGTCAGTTAAACTCACTTTCAATAAATCTTCTGGCGTAGTGTCACCAATTCCAACATAGCCATTTCCATCAATTGTCAAAGCTGTATGTTCTCCAGAAGTATCCTTTGAAATAATTCTAGTTTGACCCTGATAATTATCAATGTAAGAATATTTATACGAAGCCGCTCCTTCCAATCGTATTTCTCCACCTTCATTAGTTGTATCCACTGACCCAAGGGTTAATGATGAAGCACTTGGACTAGTCACTTCCGCTGCTGTACTAACCGCAGCGGTAGAACCGTCATCGTTAAATAAAGAATTACCCAAACTGGCACTACTGCTGCCACTACTGCCACCACCACCTAAAGATGTCCATTTTGATAGACTATTTACTGTTCCTGAGCCACTAACACCCGAGGAACTACTACTAGTATCCCCCACACAGGCACCAGTACTATTGCAAATGGTTCCAGAAGCAAGAATATTCCCCTGCACATCTAATTTTTCTGATGGTGAAGTTGTACCAATACCAACGTTGCCATCAGCTGTGATGGTGGTTTTACCGACTCCGCCAATATCGAAGACTAATTTACCACCACCATGACCAGAGGCGTCATTGGTAGAACGAATTAACCAATCTTTGCCACCTGTCCCAGTATTACTTAGAGCTAAAGTTGTTTCACTAGTACTACCAGATAATCCAGCTGCCGATCCTGAAATTATTCCAGAAGCAAGAATATTCCCCTGCACATCTAATTTTTCTGATGGTGTGGCTGTACCAATACCAACATTACCATCGGTAGTAATATGAAAACGCGAAGCTGATTTTGTAACATCATAAATTCCAAAACCAGATGTGACTACATTAGGACCAACATACCAATCATCACTGGCGTCACTGGTAATATACATTGCGTCATTACTGCCAGCAGCAATAGTTAATGGTTTTACAGGAGCACTGGTTGTGCCAATACCGAGAGATCCGACAATATTAAAAGTACCATTAATTTGGCTAGACATATCGCTCCTTAAAAACTGACTACTCGTTAATCCATCAAAATAATCTGCATCTAGACCAGAACTGACACCATCGTTAGCGGCTGTCCAGGCGGTGCCAAAAATTTTCTTAGGGTCAATAGCGGCCGCTGAATTGATATCAATATTTAAAATCGTACCATCGCTAATTTTTATACCAGTGACAGCATTATTTGTTAACTTGGCACTGGTTACACCGCCATCGGCTAAATCAATTGGACCAATACAACCCACACACACCACATCACTCGCCGTTATGGCTAAAGTTAAACTAGGCAACATAACCAGAGAAAGTATCATGACGCTTGATAAAAATGTTTTCATAAGGTTATTGGCCAGTGGTTGGAGCTGATGGATCAGCTGCTTGATTAGTTAAACAGGCGGTATTAATCAATTGCACTTGTTGATCAACGTCATAAACCGTAAATGATTTACAGGTTGTGGGACTGGCTTGTTCAATAACAGCTTGGATGGTGGCAGCTTTACCTTGAGCAAAGGCTTGAGTTGAGTAATGATCAACAAAATCTTGCCAGAGACGATAACTAATGTATCCAGCCGATACGAGTACATAGCAGATTAAAATGATAGTTACTATACGTTTTGAAGTCATACTAGTGCTTGTACACCTAATGATCTTTAGTTGTCAACCAGATAGTCTGCCCAAATCAGCTTGTACCATCAACTCAACCAACGCTTTAAAATCAACTTGCGGCTTCCAACCCAGAACTCGTTGCGCTTTTTCGGAAGCGCCAGACAAGTTAGGCAAATCAATTGGGCGATACAATGTTGGATCGGTTTGAACATATGATGTCCAATCTTGAATACCAATATACTGAAAAGCAATGTCTAAATATTCTCTAATTGTATGTACCGCACCTGTTGATAGCACAAAATCATCTGGTTCGGTTTGTTGGGCAATGCGCCACATGGCTTCTACATAATCACCGGCAAACCCCCAATCACGCTTACTTTCAATATTTCCTAAGACAATATGATCAGTTAAACCTAATTTTATCTTCGCCACACCCATAGAAATTTTACGTGTCACAAATTGTGGGCCACGTAACGGTGATTCATGACTAAATAAAATAGCATTAGCCACGAATAAATTGTAACTTTTTTTGTATATTTGACCCATCCAATACGCGTAAATTTTTGTCACAGCATATGGGTTAGTTGGTTGAAAGGGAGTTTCTTCGGTCTGTAAACCACCTTGATGTTGGGCACCAAACATTTCACTAGTGGCTGCATTGACCAGTTTTGTTTTGGGTGAATGCATCTTGATGGCATTTAATAAATATAACATACCGAGAGCATTAGTTTCAGTGTAGGCTTTAGGATCCGACCAGGATTGCCCGGGAGCTGATAAACCACCCAAGTGATATAACTCATCTGGTTTGTAATGTGAGATTACATCTTGAATAGCAGTCTCGTTCTGTAAATCACAATCAACATATTCAACTTGTTTAGTAATACCTAAATAGTTGTGATTAGATAAATCACTCGTAGTTCGTTTCGTACCAATCAACTGATAGCCTTTATGCAACAACAACTGTGCTAGATAACTACCATCTTGCCCGAGGACTCCTGTTATTAATGCAATTCTATTTACCATACTTCATTCCACTAGAATATATACTATATTATAATATTAGTAAAATTTTTCAGCTATTTACAAGGTTACTAATGTTAGGTTATGCTACGCCTAAATTATGATAAAGATTGTTCATCTAGTTTTTTGGTTAATAATTGCTCCACTTTTTTTGGCCTTTGCTGTTTGTGTTTTAGTAACTTTACAATCGCCATCATCATGGAAAGATATAATGCCGTCTATAATTAACCCCCACCCTAGTTTGGGACAAAATTATACTTTTATTACATCTGAAAATAGTTATAGTATTCCATGGGACATCACTAGTTATATTCCATCAAGCTATCCTGAAGATAATAATATTTGGTTTATATTAAAGGAAAATGCCAAAATATCTATTGATAGTAATAGTGGAGTTGGCAGGTTCTATGCTGTTGATGAAGATGGTAATTTTTTTTATATATCGTCATGCAGACAAATTAATGATACATTATCAAGATGTCTTGATAATGATACGATTCCATGGGAACTAGTTGATACTGCAACAAAAACTAAATTATTGCAACAATTACAATCTAGCACTGTTCTCGTGGAAAGTGATGAAATATGGGAAAGTATTAAATATCGAATTGGAAATTCTGCTCAAAGTGTAAATCCAATCACATTTGCAAATTTTTTTTCCTATTACATTGCCACTGAGCCTAGAAAATTTCCTGATATAATAATCTGGTTACGTTTAGCTATACTATTTGGAATAATCGTTAACGGCAGTTTGTTAGCCTGGCACATTACTTCAAACCTAACTAAATACTGGCGCTTATGTGTGACTATTATTTCTGGATATCTTTCATTTCTGATTATTTTACCTATTACTGTTTTATTTAGTGTAATACTTATAGATATATTTTCTTGGTTGCCTGTGTTTCTATGGATATTATCAATCAGTCTATATTTATTTAGCATTAGACATGTAAAAAGATTTACCATTACTTATATTAACTTTCAAAAGTTAATATCACACGTAATTACAACTGGATTAATTCTAGGAACTGTTATCCTTACCTTTTTACCACGATATCTGAATTCACTTTTAACAATGGGTGATAATTTACGCTATATCTATGGATCAATGTTTGTATATAATTATGGTTACTGGCCAGTGGATTTAGTTGCAAAACAAATTGGGCAAACTGCTTTACTGACACATTATCCACCTGGACCTTCAATTTTCTTGAGCTTGTGGTTATGGGTATTTCATATTTCAAAGGATCAAATGTATTTCCCTGGAATAGACACAACTCAACTTTTGACTAGTTATGCAATATTTAGTGTTTTTTTACAGATCATATTTGTTAGTAGCGTGGCTTTAGCCATTAAAGCCTTGACACCTAATCGTTTGTGGTGGCTAATTGCCATATGGCTACTCTATAGTATAATTCCTTCGGTTCATGGTACACCCAGTGCGGCAGATACAATACTTTGGCCGTTATTTGGATTACTGATGATTCTCGGCATATTGTGGTATAAAACACAACATAATATTTTTTGGTATTTATTCAGTATGTTGGTAAGCATTATATTGATTTCAAAACAAGAAGGCTTGTTGTTAATTGTATTATTTTTTGCACCATTTCTACTTTTAACCTTTGCTGAAAAAAAACTATTACCCTTAAAAAAATTGTTTCTAAGCATTGGATTGGCAGCTATCCCATATGCAATTTGGCTAATACAAAAAAACTATTTAGGAGTTCACAGTGTGGTGTATGCTCCAATTAATCTGTATCAAATCATTATTCACTTCGAGCTCTACTATAATATAGTACTACGAAATATTTCTTTCATAAGTTATGAAGATCGGGCTGGTTGGTTATTAATGCTAAGTATGCCAATTGTACTGATGTACAAAAAACCATTTGGGATTAAGGGTATGTTGGCTCATACATATATTATTATACCCATAATAATATATATTTTCGGAATGAGTCTAACTTATTTATTCAGCACAGAACCAAATATATCAACTATGATTAGTGTATCATGGTCGCGTCTTCTAATATATCCAGCATTATATTCTGCTTCTGTTGCATTGCTTATTATCACTCAGTCAGAAAAATAATTTATTTTACTTCTTAGTAATAATCGAATTATTTAAACCAAACTGCCAAGTATTAGTGATTATGTGATCGTTTTTAATGATGACCAAATAAGTAGGTTTGTATAAATTTCATTATTTTTCCAAGATTAAACAAGCCACGGCGCGAGCGGCGGCGGCATAATCGGCATCATATTGTTTAGTAACATGGATATCAAAATAATCCATTGAAGCACAGTCTGCAGCTTGAGCTAATTGCCAACCATCAACTGTATATTTAAAATAAGTCTCCTCAATAACTTTGCCACCAAATTGTTTGATAACGTTCTGTACCATTTCGGCATTAAACACTTGCTGAAAACCCATTACTTTAAACAGACCATACGGTACAGTTAAATATAATCTACCTCCTGGCTTAAGCATGCGCTGTAATTCAGCAATCACTTTCAAATGAGAAGTGGTGTCGGATTGATGATATTGTTTATCAGCCGTGTAAATGGAATTATCCATACCAACATGTTCTAGTGTTGAAATACAAGTAACACTATCAAACCAATTGTCACGTAATGGAGCATTGCGTAAATCACCGTAGATATATGAAATTCGTTTCTGCCAGAAACTCTTATCTTCAGGTGCTAATGTCATTATTGTTATATCTTTGTTCTGCAAAACTGTTTGGTTGATAATGTACGAATGATTAATAGTTGATCCGGCATCCAATAATTTTCCTGATTCTTTTGGCAAACTAGACATCAACCAAGGAAACTCGACTAAACGCTCATCCAATCTTTGAGCAAACTCAGGCGGTAAAGGTTGTCTATTAACAAACCTGTCCAGTAAAGTTACATCGGCCAAGGCAGTGGCAATTTTTTCCTCTTTATATGGTACATAGCCTAATGTCCATGGTTTTCGACCGCGTAAGAGGTAAAGTAATTTATAGATTTTATTCATAATAATTTAGTACATTACAGGTTTATTTAACGCATGTCTAGCCAGGCTGTGGACTGACCTTCTGATGCTGTAGCATTAATCTCTTCATCAGGATATATAAATGGATCTCCTGTAAGAATCCCCCGACAAATAACATCTAAACCAGGGTCGGCTCCGGGTAACAAATCACCCAAACTGTTGATATGTAATTTAAAGAATATCAACTTACCAGACTGAATACACTTAATTGGAATCATGCGCCGGTAGAAAAAATGATAAGCATATTGTTTCGCACGTTTTATTGTAGCAACGTCAAGTTTACCGGACAGGGGTAATGTATCTAATAACGTATGATACTCGGCAACACTTGTCGGATCCATGGTTAAACCTTTTTGCTTAATCCAAGCCTCACCAGCCACAATGGTTGGAATACCGCTACTCACCAACTCTACGCCAGTTTTAGTACCATAAATAATAGCAGCATTACACAAATTACTAATTACATAAGTACTAATCGAACTATCTGGCGGTATGACCACAACATTTTTTGGTAGAACAGGAAAAACCTTGTTTATTTCAGCTAACATTGGTTGCCGTGATGGAATTGTTCCCTTTTTTTCAGCCGGATGAATTCTAATAACTAATTGTAAATCAGGCCGTTTCGAAAAATATGTAATGGTATCATTAACCCAAGCAATCATATTAGGATAAATGTTGGTTTTATAATGCAACTGGGCATCCCAAATGACATTGGTTAATAAAACAATGATTGGTTTATTTGGATCAATTTTTAATTGATCAATAATTATTTTAGTATTTTCTATCGGTGAGCGATTGAAACTAATCCAATCTTTACTGCCAGTATGACGACTGTCCAAATATTGCGTAATTTTATTGTCTAAAGTTTCAGTCCAAGAAATATTTTCCCAACAACTAGTGGGTTCATCTAATAATGTATGGTGATAGGTATCATTATGAGAAAAAATAAAGCATTTTTCTCGATAGGCTACATTCCAATTAACTACGCGTATTTTCTTGGCACGCGCCACTTCTCCAAGAATACCTTGGGGTACATAAATACCATGATGAAAACAGGCAACATCGTACTGTTTTTCACTAAACAACCGCTCTGTGGCAAATTTCATTAACAGGGCACTTAATAAGTATTGACGTAAAACATGTTCAGCCTTGGGCTGACCATCTAAGGTTCCTGTCGCAAAATACCGCAACGCTCCAGCATAAGCATGCTCACCGATTTTAACTTTATCTAATTGTACTGTTGCGATTTCCGAAAAAGGTATTTCGTTAGAAAGTTTTTTTGCTTGCTTAATTTGCGCCTGATCTAAAAACTGACTAATAGGTAATAATTTAACGCCCAGCGGTTTCCATATCCAACGCATTCGAATTGGGTCAAATTTATGTCTCCCCAAATGATGCACATTGTTATGGTATGTACATTTTTCACAGGCGGGAAGAATATCATCGTAAAACACATCAACTTGGGCACCACGCAAGCGCAAAGCCGCAGCCAATAATGTATACATGTTGATAAACTGTTCCCAGTACACGTTGGGTGCTAGTAATATCCGCGGAGAGTGATTGGTCTGAGCCTGTGCAGATGACTGTTGTAAAGCGGCACTCAAATGACGCCAATTATAAATGTTATCTAATATCCCACCTCTTAAAATGTGGCGCCATAATGGCATATTTATTTTTTACTATGTGTTTTAACGACATTTATTATACTACTGATGTCTAAACCAGAATTTGTTAACACCTCATCATTTTGGCCACAGACCGGCACGTCAGTCAGACCAAGACTAACAGCTTGAGGTACATGCGCTCGAATCATCATACCTTGGCTAAATTGTAGATAATGATTATCCAAGGTTAACACCGTCTGATATTTACACAACTCTGTAATAAATTTATCACTAATATTATTTAGCCATGGAAAGTCATATACCGCCACACTAATATTTTCTTTGGCTAATTGTTGAGCCGCTAAATAAGCTTGTTTCAACAGAGTTGGACCATACCCTACTAGGGCAATATCATGGCCGGAATAAATGGTTTGACCCAAGCCAACTTGCAATGAATAACTTTTCGGCAATGAAAATGGTAAATCAATTGGTAAACTTTCTAAACGAATATAAGTACTGAGTGGATTTTTTTCTACAGCCCAGCGTAAAGTTAAACGCACTTCTTGTTCGCAACTCGGTGCAATTAATGTTAAGCCGGGAATGGAGCCTAATATAGAAATGTCGCGCACTGATTGGTGCGAGTGGCCTGGTCCGGCTGGCAATATTCCAGCCAATGAACCAGCGTAAATAATTTTAGTTTCTTCTGTGGCATTATTATAAATCTGTTCATTGGGTCGAGTTGATAAAAAACAGGCAAAAGAATGCACGATAGGTAATTTGCCAGATAAAGCTAAGCCCCCGGCCAAAGACACCATATCTTGTTCAGCAATGCCACATTCAACAAAACGGTCAGGATGTGCTTCTTTAAACGGAATCAAACCGGTGTCTAACATTAGATCTGCATCTAACACTACAACTTCTGCGTGTTCATCACCAATAGTTTTAAGTTCAGCACCATAGGCTGATATCAATTTCTGCGGTTGAGAGCTGGTGGTATATTTTGCTAAAGCCTCACGTTGTTCTAAAACTAAATCTGTCACTTCCACTTGTTTTAGTAATTCAGTTAAAGCCTTAGCGTAGTTATCGGCACTGGGTGCACCACTATGAAACTTATACAGTTCATCTTCGCCTAATGAGTTGCCTTCCATGAAGCTTACTCCTTTACCCTTGATAGTGTCAGCAATAATAACTTTAGGTTTGTCAGTGATATTATTAAATCGCTCTAAAGTTTCAGAAAATTGTAACAAATTATGGCCATCAATTCTGGCTACTTCCCAACCAAAAGCCGCAAACTTTTTTTCCAAATTACCAAGATCACTCACTTTTTTTACCCAAGTATCCGATTGCATTTTATTATGATCCACGATCACGGTAATTTCTCCATAATGCCCATTAGCAGTCGGTTGTAAAGATTCCCAATTCTGTCCTTCTTGTAATTCACCATCCCCTGTGAGCACAAAAAATCTGCCTGGCCGTTTGTTTAAGCGTCTAGCTAAAGCCATACCTCTGGCTTTGGCAATTCCCATACCTAATGAACCAGTGTTAGTTACTATACAAGGTGTATTCACAATATCAGGATGACCGGGCAAACCACCTAACCGTCTTAGGGTATGAATTTTTTCGAAGGGTATTTTTTCTAAACCTAATAAAATAGAGTACAACCCCGGAGCATCATGACCTTTCGATGAAAAATAGACATCGTCTTTTCCCAGCACATTGAGATGCAACCACGTTACTATATCCATGGCACTAAAACTGGAACCAATATGCCCAGAACCAGCTTGGGCGATCATATACAGTGTATTGATGCGAAACACTGTAGCGAGCACCCTAACTTGTTTTACAGGGTCAGTAATAGTTCGCCGTAAACGCTGAATTTCGGATAATGGCACGAATGATAATTTCATAGCACTATATTTGGTAAAGTAACTAAGTGTTGTTTAATTAAATACTCGGCCACGACCCAATCCTCTGGCAAATTAATATCAAAACCATCATAACCAGTAGTAAAAAATGGTGCAATAAACTTACCAGAAATAGTACCTTGTTCTAGTGGTATACGACACCAAGCTATTTCTAAACTGGCATTTTGCGCATACACTTTTGGCAAAGTTTGATAGGGTGAACTATGCCAGGGTGTCGCGGTTAAATCTGGATTACTCATAATTGGTTCCATCTGATCATCAACTACGCGCCACATTTTAGCGGGATGTTGTTTGCATAATTCTACTGCTCGAATAGAATCAACGTGTTTAGTAGAAAACTCTTGCCAAGCGCGTTGAATGGTATTGACCTGCCGAAATGGGCTAGTAGGACGTAGTATGGCAAAAGCATCGGTCGGTTTCATTAACTGTTTTAAAACATATTGCACCCATTTTATATCAGGCGAGTTATCCGTTGCTAATTCAGCAGGACGTAGCCCAAATACAGTTGCCCCATACTGTTCTGCTATTTTTGCAATATCTTTACTATCAGTAGACACTATAACATCAGTAAATATGCCAGCTTGTTTAGCTGCAACAATAGTATAAGCCAACAAAGGATGTCCATTGAGCAACTTAACATTTTTATTTGCTACGCGCTTTGAACCAGCTCGAGCGGGAATGAGAGCAACACAACTAAACATGACTGGGATTATGTTTAATATAAACTGTTTTCCAATCGGAATAGACATCTAACGCCTCAGTACCGGCTTCTCGCCAACCAGTGCCAGAATTCTTTTCTCCACCAAAGGGTAAATGTGGTTCGCTGCCATGTGATGGCCCATTCACTGAAATAACACCCGCCACACATTTATCTTGAAATTCTTGGCTGCGATGAATTGAGCTGGTATGAACGGCAGCCGTTAAGGCAAACTCAGTGCTATTAGCTAAATCTAGTGCTTCCTGAAAATTATTTACTTGATATAAAACAGTAATCGGTCCGAATAATTCTGCGCAAGAAATAGCATCAGTTGGTTTAGCTCCTTCTAAAATAGTTGGTGCATAATAAAATCCAGAAACATGTTCGCTATCGGTTAATCTTTTCCCACCCAACAATAACGTAGCACCAGCCTCTACTGCCCGTTCAACCGCTGCCGCCATGTTATTTAACTGCTTCTCATTTATCACTGGGCCAGTGCTATACCGTTTAGCTTGTTCGAGAAATAGAGTTTTAAATTTATCATAAACAGATGCAAACACGATAATACGACTACCGGCGGCACACCGTTGACCAGCATTAGAAAAAGCTGACTGCACCGCAAAATCTGCCGCCGCTTCCAAATCGGCATCATCACAAACCACAAAGGGGTTTTTACCGCCTAATTCTAAACAAACTTTTGCCAAGCGTTCACCGGCAATTTTGTTGATTTGTTTTCCAACTGGTACCGAACCAGTGAAACTAATTAATTTCACACGCTCATCTGCCACAAGCGGTACGCCAACTTCCGTACCAAAGCCTTGAACCACATTAAACACGCCAGCCGGTATACCTACCTCTTTGAGTAATTCAGCGAACCAAATAGCTGTATATGGAATATCCTCAGATGGTTTTAGTACTACAGTGTTACCACACAGCAAGGCTGGAAATGCTTTCCAAGCCACATTCGGCAATGGAGTGTTGGCGGCAATAATTAAACCACATACTCCAATTGGCTGGCGCACAATCATAGCCGTACGGTGCGGCATACTACTGGTAGTAGTTTTACCATAATAGCGGCGTCCTTCACCGGCCACAAAAAACCCCATTTCCATAGCTGCTTTTGCTTCTCCGGTCGCATCAACTATCGACTTACCTGTCTCCAAATTAACAATCTCGGCAATTTCGGCACTGCGCTGTTGAATGAGTTGAGCCACCGCCCGTAATAACTCAGCGCGCTGCATAATACTAGTTTCCTGCCACTGTTTGGTTGCTGCCAAAGCAGCCTGCACGGCCAATGCTACGTCTACGGCTCCACCCCGTGTTACCTGAGCTAATGATGCTCCTGTGGCCGGATTTAACTTATCATAAAATTGACCAGTGGTACTGGTAGCTATCTGGTTATTGATCCAGTGTTGCACCATCTTGGGGTACGCCATAAGGGCTCTACTGTATCAATTTTCTACCAAGCCGTAAAGCCACCGTCGATAATCAATTCTTGGCCGGTCATATAACCAGAAGCATCTGAAGCAAGAAAAAGGAGCGGTCCAACCAGATCAGTTGTGCTACCCATTCGACCCAGCGGCACACGCTCATTAAATTTACGTTTAAACTCACTGTCTTGCCCTCCCTCAATTCCACCTGGTGACAAAGTATTAACCCGAACATTGTAATCACCCCAATGAGTAGCAAAATATTTAGTTAATTGAACTAAAGCGGCTTTCGACGCTCCATAGACAGGTGGCTTTAAAAAAGGTGGATCATTTTTTAAGTGATCATAAAACCGCGCATCAGGTGAAACTGAAGCATACAAAGAACCAATATTAATAATGGAACCATGTTGTTGTTGTACCATACTCTTACCAAAAACTTGCATACAATAAAATGCTCCTACTACGTTAACATCTAACACCTGTTTAAAAATATCTCCAGAAAAATCTTCTAATAAAAATGTTTTCGTTGGTTGGTTAGGTGGTTGATCGATACCAGCGTTGTTGATCAAAATATCTACCACACCAAGATCGGCTTCAATCATTTGGCGAGCCACCTCGAGGGAGGCTTTGTTAGTAACATCAGCTTCAGGTAAATCAAGCTCAGCCACTTTAGCACCGGCTTGCTTAAGAGTTTCAACCCAAACTCGACCTAATTTTCCTTTGGCTCCGGTAACAACGGCCACTTTACCTACTAATGAAAATATATTATTTTTTTCCATAATTATTATTTATCCAATCACAAATCTCTCTCACTGCACCATAACCACCTGGCTTAGTGGTTCGATATTTCGCCACTTTAAGTGCTGCCGGATAAGCATCAGCTACGACAATGGAGCAATCAACTAAGGTTAAACACTCGACATCATTAATGTCATTACCAACATAAATTGTATTGTCAGATGATACCCCCTGATCTGTCATCAATTTAAGCAAAGCCGCTTTTTTATCATTCACACCAGGTATACACGGTATTTTCAATTTTTTGCACCGTGCTGCTACAACTGGATTTTCTTCGGTGGACAGAACATAAATTTTTATTCCAAGATTTTTAAGTTTTACTAAGCCAAGCCCATCACTGCGCCAGCACCGCACCGATTCATTGCCATGTTGATCTGTCCAAACTGTATTATCTGTAAACACACCGTCGAAATCAAACACGACTAATTTAGTCTTGGTAGTAGTTGCAAGCTGTGGTAATGCCTTAGACATGATCGAGAGACAATTCTTCATCTTCCTGCAAAGGTACTTTCAAAGTCTTGCCATATAATTCTTGAGCATGGTATGGTTTTAAGCCATCACCGGGAGATTTGAAAGCTAAATCAGCTTCAGTTAGAACATGACCAGCCGGTAAATTTTTAGCGGCCACAATTTTTTTGGCCATCTTAATACTAGCAGGAATTTCCGCATCCAATAATACTTTTTTACCATCACCCAAGGCTAAGCGCGTTCGTTTCATATCACGAATCATTTTGCTTAATCCGACTGGTTCCAATGAAAAAGCTTGATCCGTCCCCTTCATGGCGCGGTTAATGGTGAAATGTTGTTCAATAATACGACCGCCTAAGGTATACATTACCGGACCCATGACAATGCCACTAAAATGAGTTGATAAACCAACTACTGCATCCGGAAATTTTTTCCGATACGTCTCTAACACACGTAAATTGATTACTTCTGGTGGTGTTGGGTAGGTAGCCGTGCATTGTAATAAAGCAACATTTTTATTTATCGCGGTCACAGCATTATAGGCGCGCTCAACATCCTCCATCGTAGCTGCTCCAGTACTAATAATCATCGGCTTACCTTTTTTGGCAACATATTCTAAGAATGGAATATTGGTTAGCTCGGCTGAGGCTGTTTTATACATCGGAGTATCTAACTTCTCCATAAACTCGACACTGTGCACATCAAAAGGTGTAGCGAAAAAAATAATATCCAATTCTGCGGCGTAACGTTTTAGCTCTTGATATTCAGCTTCTCCAAACTCTAAAAAATCACGATGCTCACCGTAGGTTGGAGCATAGGCATTTTCTGAATTATATGGTGAGTTATAAAAATCTTTTGTGTATAAAAATTTATTATCTCGCTTTTGAATTTTAACAGCACTTGCTCCTGCTTCTTTGGCGGCCTTAAACATAGACTTACAGGTTTCTAGATTACCTTGATGATTATGCCCAATTTCAGCAATAACAAAACAATCACTGTTATCATTAATGATTGTTTGACCGATTTGTAGCTCTCTCATGATCGCATTATAGCACCTAACAGTATTAAAACAACTTATACCGTCATCATCTTTTTTTTACTGACTGGCTTACCAATATATTTACCTTTAACCTTTTGCCCATATTGGGGGGCTTTATAAATCTCAATAATGTCTTTGCTAACAAAATTATTGGCTAAATCATTGCGCACAAAAAAAGCATTTACTCCTCTATTATCACAAGCAATTAAAGTGTAATTTTTTAATTTTCCAAGGTTCACAAAAGCTAACAAACTAGCCCCAAAATAATTAGTACTATCCCACACTCCATTTGGATCATATTCGACTGCTTTACTCTCGGTTGGTGGAAAGGCTGCGTTATATTCTACAATCACAACGCGAGGTGAGTACTGCTCAATCGCCTTCCATACCCAATAGGTATTGTAATCGATATCCACTGATAGTAAATCAAACTCAGTTGGTACAGCATATTTTTTTAACAAAATATTAATGTTTTCCGCTGTAATAAACTCCTGTTTGATTTGGGGTGAATTATTGTCTGAACCATCTAATTGTAATGATTTCCAACCAGCTTTTTGAATTAAATAACGAGTGTTACATTCAGTGCCATCTTCAACACCAATTTCTACCGCATATTTATTAGTTGTGCCGATTTTTTGAAAAATTGCTTTGATTATTCCATCTTCTCCATTTTGAGAATATACTTTTGCCTCATATAAATTTAAATCTTTTATGGGACTGCTTCCAAGCTTAGGAAATACAAATCTAAATTTATAATACGCCCTTAAACGCTTACAAGGTGTGACAATTTTTTTTTGATATTGTTTTATTGTCCAAATGTGCAATATCACGAGAGCTCGATAAAATTTTTTTAAAATATTCATGTAAACAACAAACTAATTGATTAACTATAAATACGTGATGTGGTATATCACAGCTAGTCAAAATATTCAACTCCTGAATATTGTGCTTAGTCCAATAACACTTCTGCGGTTTCGATCAAGACAAGTCCAAATTCTAATGCTATCATTAGCCACATGATTTGGTCTATTCTGCAAGTGATCAGTAAACAAGGTCTTTCTTTTATAATTTTTGCGATTTTAAGTTGGTTACTTAGCCCTAAGGATTTTGGTGTATTGGCCACAGCCATGATAATGATCTCTTTTCTGGATTCTTTCACTGAAAACGGCTTCAGTTCGGCTTTAATTCAACGACAAAATGTCACCAACCGTCATTTTAGTTCTATTTTTGTTGTTAATGTTCTAGTAGGAATGATACTTACTATTATCGGTATTGTTAGCGCTGGTTTTGCCGCAAATTATTTTTCGACTCCACTCTTAAAACCAGTAATTCAAATATTGTCACTCAGTTTTATAATTAATACATTGTCTCTCACTCAAATTGCTTTAGCTCAAAAAAAATTACATTTTCGTGTTTTAGCAATTCGAGATACTATTTCAACTGTTATCAGTGGTGGCATCGGCATCACCCTAGCGTTATTTGGTTTTGGTGTCTGGAGTTTAGTCATTCAGACAGTTTGCCTCTCAGTCATAAATACGTTGGTATTATGGGGTGTCTCTGATTGGAGACCAAATCTGAAAGAATTTTCAATGGTAGCCGTAAAAGAATTGTGGCCTTATAGTTCGCGTCTATTAGTGTTCAACATTATTAAATTTTTTGCACAAAATACAGAAAAAATTTTTATTTCCCTGATGCTTGGTACAGTGACTCTTGGAATTTATTCATTTGCATTCAAATTTACCGTAACACCAATTACTATGTTTGTTGGAGCAATTGGTATATATTTATTTCCAAAATTTTCCAATCTTCAAACTGATCTTAAAGCTGTAGTAAACTCATATTTATTAACCACTCGCGTAACCCACACAATTGTTACACCTATTCTTATGACTATTATCATAACGGCCCCAATTATTGTTCCGGCTGTTTGGGGTAATATATGGATTAAAACTATTCCAATTTTACAAATCCTTTCAATATTAACCTATGTCCAAGTGATAGTATCTCCCGCAGGACCAATATTCAAAGCGTTTGACAAACTTAATTGGTTGCTTTATTGGTCAATTGGAATTACTTTAGCGACTGCGATAAGTTTACCTATTGCAATTCATTTTTTTGCTCTATCGGGAGCAGCTTGGATGATCACAATTGTCTACCTCGTTAGTTTAACTATAATGTATTTTTTAATTCATAAGCTTCTGCCGATTCGTTGGCAAGATATTATGCTTGCTTTATGGCCATCTTTCGGATCCAGTGTGTTAGCTGGTCTTGGTTTTTTACTAATTATTCATTTTATACCAAGTTTATTTTGGTTCCGACTAATTTGTGGTTTACTGGTTGATGGTTCTATCTATTTAATTATACTATATTGGTTAGACCGTAATAGCATACGACTGATTATTCAAGAACTAAAAAAAATCATACATCCTAACCAGGCTGCTTGATTTTATCATTAGACACTGCTATAGTGCGAGCCGAACAATTAATGGATACTATTTACCGCCCGGGTTAATAACATATGTCTGATTATAAAAAAGAGCTGTACAATAATTACGTCACAACCCACACGGCACATCGAAAAGGGGCTGGTTCGTTGGTTGATTTTCAAAACCGGATTTATCCATTTAATCATGAAATGGGTCGATTTTTACCCGTAAATCAAACTGCTAAAATCTTAGATCTTGGATGTGGTAATGGTAGCATTGTGTGGTGGTTACAACAAAAAGGTTATACGGAAGCCAGTGGTATTGATATTAGCCCGGAACAAATTAAAATTGGTGAAGAGTTAGGAGTAAAAAATATTGTTTGTGGTGATCTATTTTCTTTCTTAGAAAAGAATACTGCTCAATTTGAATTAATCATAGCACGGGACGTATTAGAACATTTTTCTAAGCCAGATGTTGTGCGCATACTTCAATATTGTCAACAAGCTCTGGCCGTAAATGGAAAATTGATTGTGCATGTCCCAAATGGAGAATCACCCTTTTTTGGCCGCGTTCGCTATGGTGACTACACTCATGAATTGGCTTTTACCCGTAATACCATAATGCAGATTGGCCAACAATATGGTTTTGCTCAAGTCGATGTTTATCAAATATTTTCTAGAGGTCGAGGTATCCAAGAAACCATGCGACAAATCATGTGGTGGGGCGTTCAAAAAATTTATAAATTACTGCTTTTCACCGAAACTGGAAAAGTGCCATATATTGTGAGCCAAAATTTGCTGGCCATATTGTATAAAAATAAACCACATGGCTAATAGTTCGAAAAAAAATATTTTGTTTATTGGTAATTACCCTCCGCCTTATGGCGGAGTACCGCGTCATTTTGAATATCTCATGCCACATCTTATAAAACAAAATTGGTCTATTCACGTATTATCTGGTGGCAATAGTGGTATTAAGAAACAAGCTGATCTAACTGTCTACAAACCTACCCAATGGCAACGTTATTTTAGTTTTACTCGTCAATTATTTCATCAACCAAATCACCCAGTATTTCAACAATTAAAAAAAGTAGCACGCCCCGATTGGTTGCGTTATATCACTTACATTGAGATGGGACGTCACATTATTGAACAGCATAACATTCAGCTCATTAGTGCTTTTAATATGTATAGTTACGCACCTATCGGAGCCTACTTGAGTGAGGCTTATAACATTCCGTTGATTGTGACAAATTTCGGTGAATTTTATAGTCATAAGACATTTTTTCAAAAAAATCCTAACCTGACTCAATACGTTTGTGAGCGCAGTACAAAATTGTTAGCTATGAGCAAACACTGTGCAGACAGTTATTCCGAAATTGGGTTAAAACCAAATGTTACGGTTATCCCTTATGGAGTAGATATTAAAATGTTCAAACCTGATAATAATGGAGACATTATTCGTAAACGTTTTAACTTAACCCCAACTGACTTGGTGGTTCTTTTTGTTGGTCGACTCTGCCATGATATGGGTTTATCAACTCTATTGGAAGCTATTAATCAACTGGTCTTAAACAAACCATCTATAAAATATATTATTGCCGGTGAATCTGGTGATGCAACTAAAGCAGTCCAACAATTGTCGGAAAAATATCTTAAACGGGTTTTTTTTACAACTTGTATCCCCTTCGATGAATTGCCTTTATTTTATGCCGCTGCTTCAATAGTAGTGGCACCAACTCAAGGAGCCAGGGCTTGCGGTAGTTTGGCGGCCATTGAAGCCATGAGTACTGGTAAACCAGTCATTGCTGCTCAAGTCGGCGGCATTCCAGAAATTATTCAACATAATATTACTGGCCAATTAGTTGAAGCAAATAATTCAGCTATGCTAGCTGAAAATATAGCAAAACTTTCCGAACTATCTCCGGTTAAGTTAAACGCTATGGGTACGGCTGCAAGACAACGCGTTGTAACAATTTATGATGAATCTAAACTAGATCAACAGTTTGAGCAATTCTATAACTCATTACTTGTGCCTCATGAAGACTAGATTAGCTTTTGTTGATCATTCCTTTCATCGCAACACTCATTCCGGCGACTTCTTACGTGAGCTTTTCAGCGAACAATATATTGTTCAAGATTTGTGGGACGATGGTTGGAAAAAGGGTAAAAGTATAACGGCTCAAGCTGTCAATGAAACCCAAGCAGACGTAGTATTTTTTTTCCAATCGCTGCCAACTTTTAGTGAATTGAGAAAAATAAAACCGAAGATTATTTGGGCACCCATGTACGATTCGGTACCAATTCATAATCGAGCTTACTGGTTTGAATTATCCACGATCCCCATTAAAATGTTGACCTTCAGCAGTACTTTACATAGACATTTACTTAACAACCAATTAGATAGTTTGTTTGTCCAATATTGGTTTAACCCAGAAACGTTACCACAAGTAACGGATTACAGTACGATTCGGATATTTTTTTGGCAACGTACCGATATTACTTTTCAACATGTCAAGAAAATTATTGGAAATACTCCTGTTGAAAAATGTATCGTGAAGCTAAATCCTGATCCTCAGTTTGCCGCTAGTCGACCAACCGCTGAAGATATTAAAAAATATCATATTCAAATTGTTGAATCCGGTTTTACAGATAAAACTTCTTATCTAAAGTTACTGCAATCATGTAATGTATTTATTTGCCCGCGCCGTTATGAGGGTATTGGTATGAGTTTTTTGGAAGCCATGGCGATGGGGCTTGTACCAATAGCACTGGATCATCCTACAATGAATGAATATATTCAACATAGTAAGAATGGACTACTATGGAAAAAACTTGAACTATTGTCTTTTGACAACCTATCAACATTAGGTACTCAAGTTCATCAAATTACCACTCAAGGATATACGGATTGGAAAAAACAAACTCAACTCATTTTACAGTTTATGTCTGAACCAGCTCAGGCTAAACGATCATATCAAATTAATTTGCTATTTAAAAATTATTTCTTGAAGGGATTATATACCTTGTACTTAGTTAAACGTCGTTTCTTGGGTGGTACCTACTGAGTCATACGGTCAATACGACGAGAAATATCTAGATGTAATATACTTACCAACCAGCCAGTACACACAAAAAAATACTGGCGAAATCTTTGATAACTCAATGGTTTTGTATAGTGACTAGCAATATGGTACATTTCTAAAACTTGTTGTTTGGTGCGTTGCGCACTTTTTGCATCAGCATAATAGCGCATGTTTGCAATAACTTTTGGAATAATAGCTGGTTCATATTTTTGCAAAAATCGCAACCATAAATCATAATCCATGGCTAGATGATAATCCTGTCGCAACCTACCACATTGATCTAATAAAGTTTTTCTAAAGAAACAGCTGGGCTGACCAATATTATCATAGTCTAACAAATTCTGGCGCACAAAATTGGTTGGTTTAACGATAGTGTATACTTTACCAGAGCGATTCACTAAATTCCAACCGCCATATGCCCATTGGGTTGTAGAATGATTTGTAAAATAATCTAAAACTGCTTGTAAAACATTTGATTCATAGTAATCATCTGAATTTAGATAAGTTATAATGTCACCTGTCGCCAAATTCCAACCCTTATTAATAGCGTCAGATTGACCTTTATCTGACTCACAAATAACTTTAACTGTAATCTTGTGTTGTTCAAATTTTGGTAAATACTCTTGAATAACTTGAGCTGTTTCATCAGTAGAAACAGCATCAACAATAATATATTCAAGCTCATCGACACAAGTTTGTTGTAAGATACTAGAAAATGTTTTCCCAATAAATTGACCCTGATTATATGACGGCGTAATAATTGAAAGTTTCATGAGGGAGTGTAATAGCGATAAAATTCCACATTATCATCTGACCAGTCTAAGCGATAATGCGTTTGAAAAAATGAATCAGTTAATATTTTTTGCCGCCGGGTTTCAAAATTGGTTTTCAATACAGCTTGTTGTTTATAAAATTGCTGATAGTTTTTATCACTGGAAATAGCCTGTTGCGACAAAACTGGATCAACCACTAAATACTTCTTTTCCAATATTAAGTATTGCTCACTAGTACCCGGATCAGAAGCCACATTGGTCAATTCTTGTGGTAATAATTGACTATTTGGAATAAATATATTCAATTGATTCATTTGCGTAATAAACCTAATAGGTGATGAATTTGAGCGCTGTACCAGTTCATATGTATGATCAAATATACTGGCAAAATATGACCTATAAAAAATTGGTGGATTCGTAAAACTACCCACATATAAAATGACTAAACCAACAATTAACCATGAAACATAATTCTGTTTGTAAAATTGTTGTGCCAAATAAACTGTCCCTAAGATGGCTAATAATAATAAATACCATCCACACCTACCTCGATAATAGCTCATTTCTAAAATGCCTGTTTGCGTAGCTAAACCAAATACAAAAGAACTAACTCCAATAAATAATCCAAATAAATTGTGGGCTTTTATACTGTGCCATAGTATAAAAGCTGATATAAAAATCCATAAGTATGCACCGACAGCTAACATATTATTTATTTGTCTAATGTTTTTTACGTTTAAAATATCGATCGCAGACGATACCATGGGCTTTAAGTTGTTTTGATAAAAAGCACTATTTTGTAAATTTGACAATACATTATCAAATAAATAAGGTTTTTTTATACCTACATCCGTTTTACCTATATCTGTGTTTGAATTATTGTTATCATTAAAATTATACTCCTCCATAATATTATCTGTACCATAATTTGATACCACTTGAAAAGAATTATTTTGCTGTTGAACAATCGGTATTTCAGGAAAACCACCCCCACGTTTCAATATTTTTGTTTGCAAAAATACATGTCCTATGCCTACACTAAAAGCGAGCAATGCCAAGCACCCACATATTAAAACATAACGTCTTTGTTTATATTCAAAATTCGTTCTGATAACCATCATCATTACCCACGCCAAACCAATAATTGGTAGTAATTGTATATATAGATAAGGCACAGTTAAAGCTAATCCAACCCCATTTACGAAAAATAAACTATAACGTTGCCAGGTTGTCAGATCTTTTGGACGTGTCAGTAGTTCCAATAAAACTATAAAAAAGAAAAAACTTAAAGCTGATGGAAAAAAACTAATCGTCTGTAACGTCAATTGATTCATTACAGGCAAAGTACACAATAAAATAAATAACACTCGAACAAGCGGTTGTTGTATATAAGTACGTATGAGCCAATAACAAACAATAATAAACAATACCCCTATTATTGGTCCAACAAATCTATAAATATCTACAATGTTTACAAAATACTGTAACGGAAAAAATAATAGGTGAAACCCTGGAGCGTAGTATGTACTATTTAATACGCCTACCTGAAACAAGTCTTGCAAGAAAACTACATGATTATACGTATCATTGTTTCCAGGTGCTGCTGTTGATATAGCATCATAAAAACGAGTATAAATAACGGGCAAAAATATTATGAAACCAATAATTATCTTACTCCAACATAATCGAACTCGTAATGAAGAAATAACGGAGGTACGCTCACTCCATAAACGCACTAAACAATATAAGTTAATCGATATCATGACAGTGACGTACCACAGCGAAAACAACTCTACAATATTAAAACAGTAGAATATATAACCTATTATTATGTGTATGGCCAATGATGTTGGAACACAATATCGAAGTGCTATCTTGAATTGATGTATTATTAATGTTATAGGTAGTAACCCGGCAAAGGCTACTGCAAAAATGTATGTGGCTATGATTAGTACTCCCATAATAGGTATATATTCATTCTACTGCAATAATCATTTTTTCTAATTGAACACCAGAAATCGAGATATCAAACTTTTTAGCCTGTAACTGAGCAGCGTGTTGCATAACCTGATAAGATTTATCATCAAGCTTAATAATTCTTTCTAGGAAGCCGGTTAACATATCATCAGCCTCAAATAAAAAACCGGTTTTACCATTAATAATCGTTTCCTTTGGACCACCGTTATTATAAGCAACCACTGGTGTACCATACATCATTGATTCGATTGGAACAAGCCCAAATGGTTCATTTTTTGAACAAAACACTGTTGCTCTAGCCTTAATATATAAATTAGCTAATTGATCGTCTGATACTGACCCTAAAAAGGTCACTCGATCTTCGATTTTATTATTCTGCGTTAACTTTTTTAAAGTGTTTAAATATTCACCCTGGCCAGCTATGATGAGATTATAATTTGGATATCTCTGAGCTATTTTAGTAAATGAATTGATGAGTAAATCAACATTTTTAAATTTTGTTAACCGACTGACAGTAAAAAAATAATTGTCTTTCGTTAAGGCTGGCGCAACATCTTTGATATATGATGGTGGATATATTACGCCTTGAGTAGTTTTACCATAACATGTCTTATAACTAGCTGCGGCAAACTGGCTATTACCAAATACCAGATCATTTTGTTTTTCTAAATAGACATCAATTAATTTTAAAATGGGACGAAATAGCTTTGCTCCCAACCGCATCAGTGGATTCTTAATAGCATTAATCCAATCTACTGAATGAATAAAGGCACTTGGTTCATTACAATTCCAAATAATTTTTTGATTTTTATGGTTTAGTTTGTATAACCAAGCCCACCAATTTGACGGTAACACTTGCGGGAAAAAAATATAGTCTTTATAACAAGATAATACCAGATTGATTTTAAATTGCCAGATTAATAATAGTGCCCAGTACTGTAATGTATTACTGGGTGGTATTTTAACAAGTTTGAATTTGAGATCGTTATTTTGTTGTAGAAAATCGCTCGTGGCTCCGGCACATAAAATTTCCACAATATATCCGTGGTGTTGTAGATAGCGAGCAAATCGAACTGTTGAGTTAGCGGCACCACCCGGTAGAAAAAAATGTGGAAATAGAAAAAGAATTTTTTTCACACTACTTTATCATTATCTTATTAACACCATCAGTTTATAAGCCAATATGATTTTGAAATAATTAAATTGGTGTAAAAGTAGAATAATAGGATGATTTTTTCCATAAAGTCTTGCTAAACGTAGTTCATCCTGAAATTGTTTTTTATTAACACTACCGCTTTTACTGCCCTGATAATATCTAAAATTTGCGATGTATTTATTTATTACGCCAGCTTGATATTTTTGACCAAGTCTTAACCAAAATTCATAATCCATGCAGAAATTTTCCTGCTCACTAAAATAACCCACTTCATCATGTAATTTTTTCCGCCAAAATGTAGCTGGTTGAGAAATGAAATTTTCACTCAATAATTTTTTATAACTATAATGCTTTAGTAATAATTTTTTGTACCAGGTAATAAATTTTCTAATTTCACGGTCATGTTCATTGATAATTTTACATTGACCAGTTACCCACTGTTTGTTTGGATATTGTCTAAAATATGCCATTACGACATTGATCGCATCCGGCAAATAGGTATCATCAGAATTTAAATAAGCAACAATATCACCCGTTGCTTTTTTTAGACCCTTGTTGATGGCATTAGATTGTCCTGAATCTTTCTCCGACACCCATTGGATGCGCGTATCTTGCTCTGCATAACGTTTAATAATATCAACTGAGCCATCGGTTGAGCCGCCATCAATGATGATGTACTCAAGCTCAAAATCGCCGGTTTGATTTAAGACGCTTTGAATAGTGCGTTCAATAAACTGAACTTGATTAAATGATGGAGTGATGATGGAAACTTTCATATTATTGGGAATAATCTCTTATGCGAAAACCATCTTTTAAATCTTTACCGCGCAACTCAATAGTTAACATTTGATCACCAGCCACACAAGGAAAAGTTGCTAACCAACAACTCTGACTGACACCAGCACTAAAGCCATCATATTGTTGTATAATCATACCTTCTTGTGGATATGGTGTATTGAATAATAACGTTGCATTACTCAATTCCGTGTATGAAATATGTCCAGAAATAATCCAAGCCAACCAACTTATTAAAACTGTGCTAATTAAAACTGTATGCCAAAATAATGACTTTATTTTTAACCATAATTGTTGAATGAAGGACAAACATAAAATTACTGCCCAACTTGCGACAATTCCAAAACCAAAGCGTGATAAATCTGGTGCACTGAATAACCATAAACCAGTAGTAATAACTAAGAGTATAATGATGGAAATATACTGCCGAAAAAAAATTTTAGTTGATTTGAACGACCATATAACAACCCCCACACTGGGATACAGTAAATAGACTAGGTAAGGATGATTATAAATTTTCTGTATAACAGCTACAAACCATTCCCAACGTGTAAGACCTACTAATTCTGTCATGGGCTGATTTGGTGCAAGTGCCCAAGTTTTAATTAGTAGTTTCATATTTTGAACTTCTGCAATAGGTATTTTCCAATCAACGTTGAAGAGATCTAATGTTGGAAATGGATAGATTAAATAACCAGACAAGATAATGTTTCTAATCAACCAAGGTAGTAAAATTACACTGTGTAATAGTATAAAAAGCATTGTATGATAACGGTTATTACGCCACTCTGTTATAATCAACCAAATAAATAAAAAAATCAACGATGCATTAGTTAGCTTCACCGTGATGGCAAACGCTATTAGCATTGCCAAATATAGTAAGTGATATGATCTTTGCTCACTACTATCTTCCGGTAGTTTCAATAGAGCAATAATGACTAAAAATAATAGAATAGCTTGGGGCAGATCTTGCGATGGTGAAGAAATATCATATGGATGAAAAAAACCAAACCAAGGGGTTAACACCAAAAACAAGCCAGCAGCCAATGCTGCATACGATGTTTTTTTGTATAATAAATCATCAATAGCATAGAGACAATAAATAATAAATAAAATCAAAAATAATCCATTAAGACTATGAAAAATTTCATTTCCATTTAATTCAATTTCAACTAACGCTGGGGGTAATAACCAACTAGAATTAAATGCTAATCTCCCTGACAAGTTGCCTAATCCAAGCACAGTTGGATAAATCTGCTCCCAACGCACAGTCTGCCCGTAATATAGGCCGGCATCTGGATGATCAGGACCAATAGATGACTGAAAAGCCGCAATGATTAGTATTGCTATTACAACAAGGTGTAGCCACCATTGTTTAGCGCATAAATACTCGGCGACTTGTTTACCGTGCAAGTAGATAAAGTGGCTATCATATAACCAATAAGTCACACATATACCTAAAATGATCATACGCACTGAACCAGCAATGGGCAAAATAATGGACAGATAAAGTAATAGTACTGTTAACGCCATAAATCCAATGATGGCGATCGTCGGCGGATCAAAATGATTCAATCCTACATCGTGCTGTAACCAACGACTCCATAAACGCAGTATCAGCAAACCAAAGGTATAGATAATAACTGTAATGATAAGCCAAACTAATAGTGTAAATAACATTGTCGAAACTAATCTAGTAGTCTTTTACTGCTAAAACGAAATTATTCATACCAAATTGAAAATAGTGATGTTGAATATTATTAAAACCGGCCTCCTTAAAATACTGATGAAGTAAGGCTTTATTGAAATACAATTTGTGATCACGAATTTCATCTTCACTCACAACATGTAAGCGATAAGCTAAAAATTCTAACACCGGTTTAGCATAGGTAGAAGGTGTGGTTAGTAATACTTTGCCACCTGGTTTTAAAACCCGTTTCATTTCTTGCAATGCTACCTCTGGTTTTTCCAAATGTTCTAAATTAGCCATCGATACTACGATATCAAATGTTTTATCAGGTAATGGCAATGGCTCATTGAGATTGGCTGCTAACATTTCAATGTGCTGAACCGAGCTAGGTCCAACAGATAAATCTACACCTATGCCGCGCTTTAGTTTGGATGCGATCGTATGTAAAAAACCAGCGTCATAACCACACCCTAAGTCAACCACCACACTATTGTCAGGGATATGTCGAACAATTCTTCTTAAACGCAACCAACGTAATAGACTTTCTAAACTAGCTTCTTTACCTTGAAAATGAGCACGTTGTCTGTTCATCAACGTAATAGATTAAATTTAATAATGCACCAGATCGCTTCAATGCCATCTTTCCAACCAATTTTTTTACCCTCACTATAACCACGACCACTGTAAGAAATACCAATTTCGTAAATGCGGCACTGATCTTGTTTCACCAATTTGGCCACTAACGATGTAAATTCTGGTTCAAATCCAAAACGTTTTGAAGTGAGCTTAGGCACGATCAAGTCTGAAACCGATCGAGTAAACACTTTATAACAGGTCTCCATGTCTGTCAGATTCAAATTTGTACACATATTTGAAAATGTAGTTAACATTTTATTCCCAATAAAATGCCAATAATACAAAATGCGGTGTGGTTTACCACCCATGAAGCGTGAACCAAACACAACATCTGCTTTACCTTTCAATATGGGAGCCAATAATTCTTCATACTCAGTTGGGTCATATTCTAAATCGGCATCCTGAATGATGATGATATCGCCACTAGCCTGAACCAGTCCTGTATGCAGGGCTGCACCTTTTCCAGTATTAACTTTATGAAAAAATACTCGATGACTGGTTTGATAAGATTCAAGTAGCGCTCGACTACCATCGGTTGAACAATCATCAACCAGAATAATCTCTTTTTGCAAATGACCCACTGAAGCCTGCTCTACTGCCTGGATAATAGCCGGTATCGTCTTGACTTCATTGTAGACAGGGATAATGATTGAAACTATTTTCATAAATGTTGCATAGGACTAGTAAACACTATGCGTGAATTAAACCAATAATTCCAGATCATGGCCACTAAGGATGAAATAATGCGAGATGTCAGATACCATATGCCCAATAGACTGGTGCAAATATACAATACAGAGTTGTTAATAACAATACCCACTGTGATAACAAATAGAAATTGAATATACTGCTGCCGATAGTTTGTTGACGCACTGTTAAATGAAATTGTCTTATGTAAGAAAAAACTAATAATAGAGATGATCAGAAACGAAATAACACCCGCATATAAATACCATATTTTAAAAACATCTGTTAATGTATATAAAATAGCCAAATCTAATAGACCACAACTGCCGCCAATCACAAAAAAAATTGGAAAGCTTCCATATCTTTGACGTACTGCTGTAATAAAATTTTGTACAGTTCGCAACATGATTAGACTTTTAATAGTTCCTTAAAATAGCTAATTGTTTTTACTAATCCTTCTTGCAAAGATATGGTAGGTTCCCACTGTAATTTAGTGCGAGCGAGTTGAATATTTGGCTGACGTTGTTTGGGATCATCTTCCGGAAGTGATTTAAATTCAAGTTGACTATGACTCTCTGGAATAAACTTGAGAACTAAGTCAGCTAATTGACGAATAGTAAACTCTTGCGGATTTCCTAAATTAACCGGACCAATAAATTGCTCTGTGTTGTTCATCATAGCAATCATGCCATTAACCAAATCGTCAACATACTGAAAACTCCTCGTTTGAGAGCCGTCCCCATATAACGTGAGGGGTTGATTCGTTAACGCTTGAACAATAAAGTTAGATACAACTCGCCCATCACGTGGATGCATGTTAGGGCCATAGGTATTAAAAATTCTAGCCACTCTAATATCTAAGTGATGTTGTCGATAATAATCAAAAAATAAAGTTTCAGCACACCGTTTACCTTCATCATAACAAGCACGAAGGCCAGTCGTGTTGACATTTCCCCAATACGCCTCAGTTTGAGGATGAACACTGGGATCACCATAGATTTCAGAAGTAGAGGCCTGAAAAATTTTAGCCTTTACTCTTTTTGCTAGTCCCAACATATTAATGGCACCATGAACTGATGTCTTTGTAGTTTGCACTGGATCAAACTGATAATGAATTGGAGAAGCTGGACAAGCTAAATTGTAAATTTCATCAACTTCAACATAGAGTGGAAAAGTAACATCATGACGTAGCAACTCAAAATGTGGATGACCGATTAAATCGAGCACATTACGCTTACTACCCGTATAAAAATTATCAACACACAATATATCGTGTCCATCAGATAATAAACTACGACAGAGATGTGACCCAATAAAACCAGCACCTCCAGTAATTAAAATACGTTTTGAATCGATTCTATTCATATCATTTCTTTATTATACCAATCAACACTTTGTCTAATTCCCTCTTTCAATTCAATTTTTGCCTGCCAACCCAACTTATTTATCCGCGACACATCTAACAATTTCTGGGGTGTACCATCTGGTTTAGTATTGTCCAACACAATTTCCCCGACAAAACCGGCGGCTGTTTTTACCAGTTGGGCAATGGCCATGATCGTGTGATCTATACCGGTACCGATATTAACAATGTCTTTACCGTCATAATTATTCATTAAAAACACAACGGCATTAGCTAAATCATCAACGTGCATTAACTCACGGCGCGGTGTGCCAGTACCCCAAACAGTGACAGTCGGTGCCTGAGATTGTTTCGCTTCAACAAACTTACGAATCAACGCGGGCAACACGTGGGAATTGTTCAGATCATAATTATCACCCGGGCCATACATGTTAGTTGGCATTACGGAGATGTAGTTGGTACCATATTGCACATTTAATGCTTCACATAATTTTATACCGGCAATCTTGGCTATGGCATAAGGCTCATTAGTGGCTTCCAATGCGCCAGTTAAAAGATACTCTTCTTTAATTGGTTGTGGGCAAAGTTTTGGATAAATACAACTACTGCCTAAAAATAATAGTTTTTTGACACCGGCTTGATAGGCACTCCAAATGACATTATTTTGAATTTGAATATTTTGGTAAATAAAATCTGCTCGATATAAATTATTAGCCTGAATCCCGCCTACTTTGGCAGCCGCCATAAAAACATAATCTGGTTTTTCTGTCTCAAAAAAAGCCTTAACCTGGGCTTGATTGAGTAAGTCTAATTCACTGTGCGTTTTTGTAATCAGGTTTGTGTAGCCTAACGTTGTGAGCTGCCGCATGATCGCACTGCCCACTAAACCACGGTGACCGGCTACGTATATTTTTGCAGTGAGTTCCATCATGCAGCTAAATGTCCTTTTTCTTTAGCAAAATAATCGTAATCAGCTAAAGCCATAATTTTAGCTAATTCAGTAAATCTCACTTTTGGTTCCCAACCCAAGATTTTTTTTGCCTTACTATAATCACCGATTAATAAATCTACTTCAGTCGGCCGAAAATATTTTGGATCAATGTTGATAATTTCTTTACCAGTTTTAGTATCAATCCCTTTTTCGTTTACACCGGAGCCTTGCCAAGTAATGTCCATGCCCAACTCTTTACCGGCCACTTCGATAAATTCACGCACCGTGTGAGTTTCATTAGTGGCTACCACATAATCATCCGGTTTATCTTGTTGCATCATTAACCACATCGCTTCGACATAATCCTTGGCATAACCCCAATCCCGTTTCGCATCGATGTTACCTAAATATAATTTTTCATCGATGCCTAATTTAATTTTGGCTAGAGCGCGAGTAATTTTACGGGTGACAAATGTTTCACCACGGCGCGGTGATTCGTGATTAAATAAAATGCCGTTGCAGGCAAATAAATTATAAGCTTCGCGATAATTGCGCGTAATCCAATAGGAATATACTTTAGCCACCGCATAGGGTGACCGCGGATAAAACGGTGTCGTTTCGGTTTGGGGCACAGCTTGCACTAAACCAAACATTTCCGAACTAGAGGCTTGATAAAACTTTATTTTATCACCGGCATCACGAATGGCATCGAGAATTTTTAATGTGCCTAAGCCAGTGACCTCACCGGTGTATTCCGGAATATCAAAACTCACCCGCACATGACTTTGGGCACCTAAATTATATATTTCATCTGGTTTTAATTCACGAATCAAACGAGCTAGATTACTACCGTCACTTAAATCGCTATAATGCAAAAACAAATTCACGCCATGCACGTGTGGGTCTTGATAAAGATGGTCGATCCTCCCCGTGTTAAACGTACTGGCACGCCGAATAGTACCATGTACAGTATAACCCTTGGCTAGTAATAACTCAGCTAAATAAGAACCATCTTGTCCGGTAATACCAATAATTAAGGCTGTTTTCATAGGTGTCATAGTTATTTTTTTAATGGTTCCAGGGCTTTATCCCGCACCCGGTTTTCTAACCTTTTTTCTAATTTTGTCACTAATAAATAATTATGAAAGGTTAAAAACAGTATAATTACAAAAGCAATGATAGAAAATAAATCAAACGCGCGCGCAATACCCAATTTTTCGGTCACAAAATTAAATCGATTCGGTAATAGTGTCACTAAAGCAAAGCCTAGCCAGAGTATTTCCCAGATAACAAACTGATAGCGATTAAACTCATGCCGCTTATAATGTAAAAAAGATAGATACATCATTACTAATCCGAAGACGCTGGCAATAATTTGAATATTAGTCATATTTTAGATGAATTTCCACCTTAGAATTTGTAATAAAATCTTAATACCATCAAAGACTGTAGTGCCTTTATAATTATCGTGATAAATCGTAGCGATATCGAATTCGGCATAATGTAAATGATGATCCCCCGTGCGCACGATCATCTCGGTTTCGGCTTCATAGCCAGTGCTGTGCCAACGTAAATCTTTATAAGCATGCGCAGTAAACACACGATAGCCGGATTGCGTGTCATGAATCATTACTTTAAATAAGAAACTAATCAGTTTTGATAAGAATTGATTACCAATGAGCATCATCATGGGCATTTTACTATTAAACTGACGCATACCAAAGACAATATCGAGTTTGTCATCTTGTAATTGTTTAATCATGCCAGGAATACTAGCCGGATTATGCTGCCCATCGGCATCGAGTGTGACAATCACATCAGCTTTCAGTAATAATGCTGCATCACAGCCGGTTTTTAAAGCCGCTCCCTTACCTAAGTTAACATCATGCTGCAAAACAACCACTGTTTCCCCTAAATCATTAATCATATCAGCCGTACCATCATTTGAACCATCGTCCACTATTACAACATAATCAACATGTAAGCGCGTTTGTTCGACCACACTTCTAATGCGTTTTGCTTCATTTCGAGCCGGAATAACCGCAGCGGTAATCATAAATGAGCCCATACTATTACATATATAGCCTTGATTGGCAAGTCGTGGTATCCTAACGCTACTATGCGCATATTAGTGACCGGTGGAGCCGGGTTTATTGGTTCCCATATTGTTGATGCCTACGTCCAGGCTGGCCATCACGTGATTGTAGTAGATAGTTTACAACATGGTTTTAAAAAGAATGTGCATCCAGCCGCAAGATTTTATCGAGTCGATGTGCGCAATCAAACTAAGTTACAACAGATTTTTATTACGGAGAAACCTGACGTAGTGAATCATCATGCCGCGCTCTCAGAAGTGGTGATATCGATGCGTGATCCTGATACTACTTTAGATGTGAATGTTTTAGGTACAGCCAATGTTTTACGCTGTGCTACTTTAGCCGGTACAAAAAAAATTATCTTTGCCTCAACTGGCGGCACCATTTATGGTAACGCCAAACAGTTGCCTACTAAAGAAACTGCACCGTTAGAACCAATCTCAGCCTATGCTGCCTCTAAACAATTGGGAGAAAACTGGATCCAATACTATCACCGTGCCTTTGGTTTGCATTACACTATTTTCCGTTATGGTAACGTTTTTGGTGTCAGACAAGATCCACACGGTGAAGCTGGTGTCGTAGCTATTTTTGCACAACAATTGTCCCAACATCAACCAACTACTATCTTTGGTCAAGGTGACAAAACGCGCGATTATATTTATATACCAGATGTTGTGGCGGCTAATATATTAGCTTTACAATCAGGTAATGATCAAATCTATAATCTAGGTTTAGGTAAACCAATTTCTGATCAAGTTGTTTATACCACTATAGCTCAACACTTCCCACAATCCGGCAAACCACATTTCAAAAATATCCGCGCTGGCGAAGTGATGCATACCTATATCAATGCCACTAAGGCCAGACGTGATTTAGGTTGGAAACCACATTGGAGTTTTGCTACCGGAGTAGCCGATTATGTCGAAACCATTTAAGGTAATTATCTCACTGGTGCTTGTGCTGGTTCAAGCTGGCTTGGTTGGTGTTTTACCGTACCTCATGTATGGTTGGTTTTTAACCACGCCGGATGCTGGTGGTTGGTCGTGTGGCGCGCAGACTTTAGCTGATACCGGCCAATTCAGTACAGGACACACCGGAGATTTAGGTTATAATTTTAATATCTGTTGGACCTCTAGTACCTATCCAGGTTTGCAATATTTCCTGGCCGGAATCATCAAACTAACCCATGTACCCGGCTATCACTTAGTGCCGGTTGTATTAGTGTTAACTTTAATGACACTAGCTGGTGTGCTATGGGCAATTGGTTGGGTCACATCACGTTCATTGTTGGTGGCTACTATAACTGGTTTAAGTACCAGTTTGGTACCAATTGTATTGCGCGCTGAGATTCTAACCCCACAAAATTTAATTGGGTATTGTTTGATTAGCATTTTAGTTTTATCACTAGCCCTGATTGTTACTACAAAAAACTGGTGGTTATGGTTTTTGGTTATACCGGTCACTGGATTATTAGGCTATATTCACTCATTGAGTTTTGGCGTAGCTGGCGTTACCTGTGCCGTGTGGTTTTATTTATGGTATCTGCCTAACTGGAAATGGAAACTGGTGATTGGTATTTTAGGTTTAGTTGGTTTTGGCTTGGTGTGGCAGTTTGAGATATTGCCAGTGTCACTGCATGAGGCGGTTAATTTGTTTAAGAGTGGCGCTTACTCCGGCTATGATCACCCACTGTACGATCACCCGGCCTTTCTTGGTTATGGTTTAGCGGCACTGGCCGTAATTGGTTTGTTATTTTATAAAGATAAAAGATCAGCGGTGTATGGTTTGATGATTAGTTGGTTAGTTGTTCCCCTAATTATGGGTCATCTATCTGTGATTGGTTGGATACTATTACCGGATAGATTTGTGGCTTACTGTTGGTTGGGAGTAGTCTTATTAGCTGCCGTTGGGATTGAACAATTACGCACGATGATTAAATGGCCGGCGTGGTTATGGTTAGGATGTGTCTTATTAATCTGGAGTGCTCAATTAGCGCATACCGTTGTTTACATAAAAGACGATATCACCGGTTGGAGTAATAGATTCAAACCACAAGCTGAATTTATCACAGCGGTGCAGTGGTTAAATACCAACCAACCTAATGATGGTGTGCTAGTGGGTATTATGGCCGCGGCCAATCGAGAAATTACGTTTGCCCCCTTGTGGTACGATGGACCAATTGCATCATATCCTTGGTATAATTTGAATCATCGCAATTTAAAATCATTTAAAGCTAATAGCTCTTTATACAAAACCGTATTTACTGACCAGACTAGTGCAGAATATTTGCGTGTCCAAGCATTCTATAATATTATAGCCAAACCAAATTCACCTGAAGCTTACCCAGCCGCACAACAATACCACTTAAGTTATTTAATCATGCCGAAAGGCTCTCAAGCTGACATTATTTGGCAAACCGCTCAGCCAGCTTCATTCCCCCAAATATATGAAAACCAAACCTATCGTATATATAGTCTGCGTTAACCTGATAGTAATACTATTGGTGTCGTTATCACTGTGGGTGATTTATTTAGCTTTGTTAGGTGACACTACTTTGTTAGGTGATCCCTATTATGAAGATCAGATCTTAGCCCCCACCCGCGCTTTTGGTCCCTGGTCTTTTATGTTGCTTGTAATGATACTGGCCATAATAGCCAAAATAACTGAACCGGCTAAAAGTTAAATATGATTATCCTAGTTACCGGTGGCGCTGGGTTTATTGGTTCACACCTCATTCAAGCGCTACACCAAGCTGGTCATGTAATTGTTAATGTCGATGAAATGAATGATTATTATAATCCGGTGTTTAAAATACAAAATTTGGAATTATTTTCAGCTTACAAAAATTATACTTTCTATAAAACCGACATTTGTGATCGAGTAAGTTTAGAAAAAATATTTGAAACCCATCAGCCTGACGTGGTGATTCATTTGGGGGCGCGCGCTGGGGTGCGTCCGTCTGTGCAGAATCCGGCGTTATATAAAAGAGTCAATTATGAAGGGACAAAACAATTAGTCGATTTAGCCAAACAGTTTGGGGTGAAACAATTTATTTTTGGCTCAACCTCGGCGGTGTATGGTAACATCACTCCCCCCTTCTCAGAATCAATCACTAATCTATCTCCTGTATCACCTTATGCCGTCTACAAATTACAAGCTGAACAGTACCTATCCAAAAAAATATTACCCACCACCATATTGAGATTCTTTACCGTGTATGGCGAAAGGGGCCGCCCGGATATGGCCCCATATTTATTTACTGAAGCCGTGTTAAACCATAAACCGATTCATAAATTCGGTGACGGTACTACCAGCCGCGATTATACTTACATTCAGGATATTATTTCTGGAATTATGGCGGCTATCAATCACCCGTTAGATTTTGAAATAATTAATTTAGGTAACCACCAAGCTGTATCATTGAATGACTTTATCAAAACTTTAGAAAATATTACCGGTCAAACCGCCGTGATCGAGCCACAACCCAGCCAAACTGGCGAGATGCAACACACTCTAGCTGATATCAGTAAAGCTCGAAGATTATTAGACTATTCGCCAACCACATCACTCCAAGTCGGTTTGACACAATTTGTAAACTGGTATAAGACACACCGGTTATGAAACTTGCTGTCTTAGGAAACACCCCAGAATTGTCCGCTTTGGAATTGGGTGTGGATTACACCGGTGGACAGGTTGTGTTGATAAATCCCGTAGGGGTAATTCATGAATTACCCCTACGGGATTTGGGTGGTACGGTTAAAATTGCCGACCAGATTGATGGAAACATTGATGAAATTTATCAATTATTAGAACAGATTCCGGCTGATCATAAATTGGTATTTGGGTTCAGTGTGTATGCCGGTGATGAGACAATATCAGCTAGTATGATTAATGATAAAAACCATCAACTACGGGAATTGGGTTTAACTTGGAAAAAAAAATTACGTGAGGGTGGTCGATCGGTTAGATTTGTGGTGAGTAATGAAACTAATTTATCATCAGTCATTGTCACCAAAGAACACTTGTTACGCGATCAAACCGATTTTATTGTGGCTCTCTATAAAGATAAAACCATTTTCGGTCGCACTACTGCAGTGCAAGATTTTAAAACCTTTTCTCAGAACGATTATGGCCGCCCTAAGCGAGATAGTTTTTCCGGCATGCTGCCACCCAAAGTAGCCAGAATGATGCTAAATATTGCCCGTCCGATGAAATCTAATACCATTTTGGATCCATTTTGTGGTTCCGGCACAGTTGTGCAAGAAGCATTACAATTAGGTTATACCTCTGTAGTTGGCAGTGATATTTCCCCACAGTGTATTGCCGATACGCAAGCCAATTTATCATGGGCAAAATTACCTGAAGCCAAATTAATCTGTGCGGATGTTTTAAAATTAAAAGATCATTTATCAAATCAAGCTGTTGATGTTATTGTGGGAGAAGGTACACTTGGCCCGGTACAGTTACATAACATTAACCAAATCAAACAACAACTCACGGATTTTTATAGTAAAGTTTTTATAGAATTATCTAAGTTGTTAAAACCAACTGGCCGTATGGTGTTAGCACTACCAGCTTGGAAACAATCTCAGGGTATACTCCAAATGGATTTAGACCAAGCCATTAAACAAGCCGGCTTCACGGTATTTCATAAACCGATTTTCTATGGTCGCGATCAGGCTAGGGTGTTACGGAAAATTTATTTTTTGAAACGAACCTAGACCTCTCCTCCCCAGCCCTCCTCTCCTTCATCAGGAGAGTAGGGAGTAAGAACACAAAAATAGATTCAACATTATTTTTCTTATTCCCCTCTCCTTCAGAAGGAGAGGGGTTAGGGGAGAGGTCTAAGCATGATGAAACTCCACCACATCCCCATCCTGCATCACATAATTTTTGCCTTCCATGCGTAGCCAACCTTTATCACGCGCAGTTGGATAACCACCGGCTTCGAGTAATTTTTGCCAATTAATCACTTCAGCGCGAATAAATTTTTGTTCAAAATCAGAATGAATCACACCGGCGGCTTGGGGGGCTTTGGTGCCGCGTTTAATTGTCCAAGCTCTGGTTTCATCTTCACCAGTGGTCAAGAATGATTGTAAATCTAATAATTTATAACACGCGGTAATTAATTTTTCCAAACCGGTTTCTGTCATACCTAATTCATCCATCATCATTTTAGCATCATCAGCCGAAAGCTCCACTAATTCCGATTCTATTTTCGCCGATATTGTCACCGCTCCGGGAATGATAATTTTGGCCTGCACCGCTTCATCAACATTAACCACATACAAAATTGGTTTTCGTGTTAATAAACTATGGTGTTTAATCAATGGTTCTTCTTTCTCTGCATCTAATGCCACTGTGTTGGCTAATTGGCCGGCTTCAAGAGCGGTTTTAATTTTTTCCAAAACCGCCAATTCTGCGACCGCTCCTTTATCTTGCGCCCGCACTTTTTTACCTAACTTTTCCGTCGCATTTTGGATTTGTTGTAAATCCGCCATAATCAATTCTAAATTGATTACCTCAATATCAGTTTTAGGATCAACCTTACCATGGACATGCACCACATTATTGTCAGTAAACTCGCGCACTACTTGAATGATGGCATCAACTTCACGAATGTTGGCTAAAAATTTATTGCCTAACCCTTCCCCTTTTGAGGCACCAGCCACTAACCCAGCAATATCCACAAACTCAATCACCGCCGGAACCATTTTCGCCGAGTGCGATAAATCACTTAATTTTTGTAAGCGTTCATCCGGCACAGCCACTACACCCACATTCGGGTCAATGGTGCAAAATGGATAATTACTGGCATCAACCTGAATTTTTGTCAGCGCCTTAAACAAAGTGGATTTCCCCACGTTCGGCAAGCCAACAATACCAATTTGTAAACTCATATTAACCTAACTCCGGGTACAGCGGAAACTTATCGGTTAACGCAATCACGGCTTGTTTAACCTCTTGTTTAATTGTCTCGTTATTATGATTCTTCAATGTCTTTAGAATCAACTCAGCGATGATTTTCATCTCTGGTTCTTTCATACCGCGCGTTGTCATTGGTGGCGAACCTAAACGAATACCGGATGGATCCATTGGCCCACGTGGATCGTCTGGAATGGTGTTCATGTTTAACGTGATGTTTACTTCATCCAATACCGTCTGCGCGATTTTACCGGTAATACCTAAGGGAGTAACATCAGCCACAAGCAAATGATTATCTGTTTTACCACCATGCATAATAGTTAAACCTCCGGCTTTAAGTTCAGTACATAACACCTGCGCATTTAAACGAATTTGCTTAGCATATTGTTTAAACTCTGGTGTCATCGCTTCTTTAAGCGCCACAGCCAGGGCCGCAATTTGATGTTCATGCGGGCCACCTTGCACACCAGGAAACACCGCTTTGTTTATAGCCGCAGCATGTTTGGCTTTACACATAATCATACCACCGCGTGGACCGCGTAATGTTTTATGTGTGGTAGTAGTGACAACATCAAAAATCGGTACCGGGTTTTTTAATTCACCGGCCGCAATCAAACCGGCAATGTGTGCAATATCGGCCATGGTCATAGCACCAACTTCATCGGCAATAGCTTGGAATTTTTCATACTCCAACTCACGTGAATAGGCTGAAAAACCGGCCAGAATTAATTTTGGTTTATGTTCTAAGGCTAAGGCACGCACTTGATCGAAATCAATTAAACCATCCGGTTTAGTTTTATAACGAATGAAATTATATACTTTAGCCATGAAGGTCACCGGGTGCCCGTGTGTAAGGTGGCCACCATGCGTAAGATCCATCCCCAACACTGTATCGCCTGGTTGTAGCAAAGCTGTATAAACCGCTAAGTTAGCCGGTGCACCAGATAATGGCTGCACGTTCACATGCTCGGCGCCAAAAATCTGCTTGGCTCGATCAATGGCTAATTGCTCAATTTTGTCGATAAATTGATTACCACCGTAATAACGTTTACCGGGATAGCCTTCTGAATATTTATTAGTACAAATACTCCCTAACGCTTCTAACACCGACAATGAGACAAAATTCTCCGAGGGAATTAACTCTAAATTATGACGCTGTCGATCTAATTCACTGGTGATATAACCGGCCAGCTCCGGGTCTTGGTGGCGTAAATGTTCTAACATCTGCCTATTCTAGCACACTAAAACTTTTTGACCATATACTCCTGGTCGAGCTGATAACCCAACTTTTCATAGTATTTCCGTACCCCCACACCAGCAATCACAACAATTTTTTTAAACCCATGATTCTGAGCAATGGTCTCAGCTTGTTCCATTAATTTTCTACCCATCCCTTTATGCTGAATAGCTGTGCCATCCTCAGCTACCGGTACGAGTTGGCCATAAACATGCAACTCTCGAATGATGGCGGCATCTTGTAAGACTTCATACCAATGTTGCGTGCGGTGTTGTAAGCGTAATCTGACAAATCCAAATATCTTTGTGTGCTCTGTATTTTCAAAAGAGATAAAATACTCTGTCCCATCAGCCGAGTCATAGTCACGCGTGACCAACTCAGCTTGATCTAAGCCACTTAAATCATTGCGCGGTTCACGGCAGCGAATGCAAACACACTGTACTCCCTTTTGCTGCATAATCTGGCGCAAGTTAGTCACTACATTGCCGCCCACGATAGAATTTTCTGGAATATCGCGCACTAATCTTTCAATGCGCACATACGCCGGCACCTGTTGTTTTATATCTACCAATAAATTCAGCAACACTTCCGGAGTATAAGATTTAAACCGACCGGCTTGCCAATCACGATACAACGGAGCTGATTTCACTACCACACAGGGATAAATTTTAATATGATCCGGTTGATAACCCGGATGAGAAAAAATGGTTTTAATATCTTGCAGATCACTCTCGGGTACGGAACCGGGTAAGTTCTGCATCATGTGATAAGTGATTTTCAAACCGGCTTCTTTTAATAATTTAGTCGCGGTTTGCACTTGTTCGTTAGTTTGTTCCCGTCGATTCAATTCAAGCACATGTTTATTTAAACTCTGCACACCTAACTGCATCCGTGTGGCTCCAAACCAGCGCAGACGTTTCACCTCAGCCTGAGTGATATGATCTGGTCTGGTTTCTAAAGTGCAACCAATTACCCGATACTGGGCTGTCTCATTTTTAGTCTTAGCTTCATCTAACGTAGCCGCCCCCACTTCATCAAAATTAAACCCATCGTAACAGCGTTTCATAAACCATTCTTGATAATCTGCTTGATAGGCTGTCCACGTACCACCTAATACAATTAACTCGCACTTTTCCGGAATGTGCCCATTTTGTTCCAACGCTTCAATCCGTTTGGTCACTTGTAAATACGGATCAAATTGTAAGCCTAAGGCGCGCATGGCTCCCGGTTCAGTATCAATATAACTCTTCGGCATGTTTTGCTCAGCCGGACAATAAATACATTTACCCGGGCAAGGATATGGTTTGGTTAAAACCGTAATGGGTGCGATACCAGATAATGTGCGCACACTACAAATTTGCAACAATTTTTGCAACCGGGCATCGGTGATTTTTAAATTTTTTAATTCCGCCAATAATTCAGCATTAGTGGGCATAGCCATTTTATATTTCTTGGAAATCTCGGCTTTGACTGTACGCAAAGCTGGCGCATCTGCTACACTGCGCTCAATAGCTAATTGAATTAATTCTTGTAATGCTTGTTTCATTCGCTGATCAAATTATTAAACAATTAGAGCAGGATTATAATAATATTGCTGATCAATTTTCTCATACCCGCTCGTACCAATGGGATGAATTTAAATACCTGGTTGATATCATAAATGTGATGGTAGGGGAAATTAAACTGTTGGATATAGGTTGTGGTAATGGCCGGCTAATTGCTGCCATTCCGGCGGTTGACTATACCGGTTTAGACCTGTCTCGTCAATTGTTGGATCATGCTAAAAAACTACATCCGCTATATCACTTTGATTATGGTTCGATGCTGAAATTACCTTATCCAGATCAATCTTTTGATGTAGTAGCAGCTGTGGCTAGTTTACAGCACATTCCTTCAGACGTTTATCGCCAAGCCGCCCTTCAGGAGATGACCAGAGTTTTAAAACCAAGTGGAGTTTTATTTATGCTTAACTGGAATATTCCAGAGAGTTACCCGGTGGCTGGTGCCGGTTATGATCCGGGTGATTATTTAGTCCCGTGGAAAAACGGTCAGGGCCAGGTATTAGCCAAGCGTTACTATCATAAATTCACCTTTACAGAATTGGCTGAGTTGTGTAAACACGCCGGTTTACGGGTTATAAAAAATGAGTTAGGTGAGGGTAATAGGAATATCGTGACGGTTTGCCAATAATCTAACTTTACCCCCAACCCCCTTGCAGGGGGCTAAGAAAAAGTGGTTTAAATATCTTATTCCCCCTGCAAGGGGGCTAGGGGGTAAATTCCAGTGAGGGGGTAAATCCATTTAGTTTCTCCTTAATCTTGTCGATTACCTTATCTAGATCATTCATGATTTCAGCATTCGCGAATCTCATCACTGAGTAACCATGTCGCATCATTATCTGATCACGTAACTGATCATAATCACGTTGTTGTTCATGGATTAAACCATCGACCTCAATGATTAATCGATGAGATGAACAATAAAAATCTACAATGAATTGAAAGAGTGGATATTGCTGTCTGAACTTACAACCAAGTTGTTTTTCTTTTAATCTGTTCCATAACACCACTTCAGCTTGAGTAGGATTATTTCGTAACTTACGTGCTAACAATTGTAGTTTATGTTGTAATTTAATCTGATTTTGAGTAGGTTCTTTTAAGTACATAAAACGCCCCCTCACAAGGCGGCGCTTCTTAAAAGAACTTTATCATTAATCTAAGCCCCCTGCAAGGGGGTTGGGGGTAAGACTAAAGAGATAAATTCCAGGTTGCCAATACCCCCTCACTGGTGTATAGTACGCCCACTTGATTCATATAAACTAACACTAGTATGAAATTTAAAGTGACCCAATCTATCCCATTAATCAGTGCTTTTATTGCACTTGTATTAGGAGGCATTGTTTTATTTACGCTCACTCCAGCCGATGCTATGTTGGCAGCTGAAACTGACCCAATTAATGAACAAGTTAAAAACACAACTGGTGCAGTGAAAGAAGAAAACTTAGACACGGTTGAACACATGTACTTGTATGCTAACCAAGATGTGGTTTTGGATAAACATTATTTGAATGATGTTTTCGTCGCTGGTAATACCGTGACGGTAACTGGCACAATTGAAGGAGATTTATTTGTAGCTGGTGGAACAGTGATAGTTGATGGCGATGTTAATGGAAGTCTTAGAGCCGCTGGTAGCACTGTTACCATAAAACAGTCAGTCGGACGAAATTTAGTTGTATTTGGTAATCAAGTTACCATTGCTAAAACTGCCCATGTTGGACAAGACGTTACTGTGCAATCTAACACCCTGGATGTTAACGGCACTGTGAACGGTGATGTCACTGTCACAGCCAATGAATTAAACACAGGCAACACGGCCAGCATATTAGGTGAAGTGCATCACACTAAACCTGAAGAACAAAATAATAACCAAACCGCACCAAAACCAGATGTAAAAAAACCCTTGGTCACCGTCTTTCAGGTTATTAAACTCATGCTTGGTTGGTTGGGTTATGTAATATTAGGAATTGTGCTTCTTAAATTATTCCCGAAAAATAGCAACACCGTTATACAGCGCATGAAAACAGCGCCGGGCAAAAGTCTACTATATGGTATTGGCATATTAGTTCTAGCACCGGCTGTTTTACTTACCTTAGCTATAACCTTAGTTGGCTTACCATTAGCCACCATGAGTGGTTTAGTTTTATTGGTTGTACTGATGTGGGCAAAAGTATTAGCTGGTTCTGGTCTAGGTTATCTGCTGTTACCACAAGCCAAATCTTCTTTCGGACAGTTTATGTTAGGTTTTAGTATGTTATATCTAGTAACTGGCGTGATGAGTTGGTTTGGTTTCTTTGGTTGGTTATTAAGTTGTGTCGTGATGGTAGTGGCAATGGCTTGGGCCATGGGTAGCTTGATACAACAATATGGGAGAAATCTTTAAAGCCTACGATATTCGTGGCGTTTATGGTTCGGAATTAACCGAGGATATCGCCTATAAAACTGCCCGGTCTTTATCTCAATTAATTTCGGCTGAACAAAATAATCGTCAATTAAAATTAGTCGTCGGCGCGGACATGCGTCTATCATCACCTAGTTTGAAGCAGGCGGTCATTCAGGGTTTGTTAGATGAAGGCCAAATAGTAGTTGATGTTGGGTTAGTCTCAACGCCGGCTTTCTATTTTGCTGTTGCAAAGTATGGTTATGATGGTGGTTTGATGGTATCGGCCTCACACAATCCCCCACAATACAATGGTCTAAAAATGGTGCGGGCCGGTGGTGTCCCGGTCAGTAAAGATACCGGCATTATGACATTACGTGATGCCGTTTCGAAAAACGTTGATTATAATAATAAAAAAAATACTGGTCACGTCGAAACCCGTGCTGATATTGTCATAAATGATGTGGCTGAGGCCATTCAGTTTGCTGGTACTAATAATATAAAACCATTTAAGATTGTGGCCGATGCGGCTAATGCCATGGGGGCAACTTATCTCACAGAATTATTCAAGCATCTCCCGTGTGAACTTATCATGATGAATTTTAATTTGGATGGTACCTTTCCAGCCCATGAAGCTGATCCGTTCAAAGAGGAAAATAATCTCGCCTTAATGAAACGAGTTGTGGAAGAAAAAGCCGACCTGGGTATTGCCACGGATGGTGATGGTGATCGGATTTTTTTCATCGACAATGAGGGTAAATTAATTGAACCAGCCATGGTGCGTGGATTATTAGCCAAAGTTTTTCTGGAACAATTTCCTGGCAGTACGATTTGTTACGATATTAGACCCGGTCGCATCACCCAGGATATGATCGAACAATATGGTGGTAAACCATCGGTTACCAAAGTTGGCCACTCATTGATTAAAGAACAAGCCCTAAGAGAAGGCGCCGTTTTTGCCGGTGAGTCATCTGGCCATTTCTTTGTAAAATTACCCCACGGCACATTTGAAGCACCATGTATTGTAGTATTAAAACTCTTACAGTTATTCAGTCGTGAATCAGCTACGATCGCTGACCAAGTGCGGCCATTACGCAAATATTTCCATTCCGGAGAAATAAACTCAACTGTCACCCACCCATTACAGGTCATGGCAAACATTAAAAATACTTATGGACCACAGGCGAAAAAAATCTCAGAGTTAGATGGTATCACCATTGAGTATGAAGATTACTGGTTTAATGTACGAGCGTCTAATACCGAACCATTATTACGCTTAAATCTTGAGGCTAGATCCGCGCAATTACTGGATGAAAAAACTAAAGAATTGTTAACCTTGATTCGCGCATGAAAAGTAAACGTCCGGTGATGTTTATTATTCTCGATGGCTGGGGTATTGGTACCGATGATGCTCATAATGCGATTTTTTTAGCGAAAACTCCCACGATCGACTCTTTTCTAGCGAACTATCCCAACAAACCGATTGGTGCGGCTGGTCCACACATTGGTCTACCACAAGGTCACCCTGGTTCAACCGAGATGGGTCATTTAATTATGGGAGCCGGACGCAACTTATTGTTGCCTCAAATGCAATTACTGCAGGCCATTGCGACAGGAGATATTCGCAAGAATCCCGTTCTATTAAAAGCCATCCAACAAGCGGTTACCGGAACTGGCCGTTTACACCTTATGGGTTTAATCTCCGATGGTGGTGTACATACTTACGACACAGCCTGTCATGAATTAGTCGCCATGGCCAAAGCTGGTGGAGTGAAGGATGTGTTTATTCATGCCATTACAGACGGACGTGATGTGCCGCCAACTTCCGCGCGTCAATATGTGGCCAAATTGGGTAATGATGTGGCGACACTACAAGGCCGCTGGTGGGTGATGGATCGCGATCATCGTTGGGAACGGATTGAAGCGGCTTATAAATTATTAGTTCTAGGCGAAGGTTTACACCAGGCAAACTCCGCCGATGCTGCTATTACAACGGCTTATGCGCGCGGTGAAACTGATGAATTTATTCAACCGACAATTATTAATCCCGATGGCATAATGCGTGATGGTGATGTGGTGATAAATTTTAATTTTCGCATCGATCGGGAAATTGAAATTACACAAGCTTTAATAGAACCAGGGTTTAAACATTTTACTCGGCGCACTGTACCAAAGTTACATTATGTGGGCATGAGTGAATATTATACTGATATGCCCGCCCCAGCCGCATTGGCGCGTGTTGAACTGGCCGCGAAAAATATTCTAGGTGAAGTATTGAGTAAACGTGGTTATTCACAACTCCGTCTCACTGAGACAGAAAAATGGGTTTATGTGACCAAAATATTTAATGTCATGCGCGAAGATCCATTTCCAGGTGAAGAACGTGTCCTGATTCCATCAGATAAAATTGCCACCTATGATTTAAAGCCAGCAATGCAAGCTGAGGCCATTGCCGCTGAGGCTGTGAAACACTTAAAAAGTGATGCTTTTGATGTGTATGTGATGAATTTTCCCAATGCCGATATGCTCGGCCATACCGGTAACAAACCCGCCACCATTTTAGGGGTGGAAGCGATTGATCGCGCTTTACATATCATCTATCAAGAATTAAAAGTCCATGATGGTGTGATGATAATAACCGCCGATCATGGTGATGCCGAAGTCATGTGGGATCCCACCTATAACTGCCCACATACCTTTCACACGGATTCATTTGTCCCATTTATTTTAATTGATGACCAACATAAACAAGCTAAATTGCGCGATGATGGCACTTTAAAAGATTGCGCGGCCACTATTTTAGATATCCTGGGTGAACCAAAACCAGTTGACATGACTGGCACTAGTCTGATTATTCATTAACATGTTAAACTGATCCAACTATGATCGGCGTCTATGATTCAGGTATTGGCGGTCTCGGCATCTTCAATACTATCAAACAAGTTCTACCAACCGAAAGTATCACCTATTATGCCGATACAGCTTTTTTTCCATTTGGTGAACGCACTCCAGATGAAATTCGGCACATTACCTTAAACGGTTTAAAAAAATTAGCCAAAACTTGTGATGTTATTGTGCTGGCCTGCAATACTGCTTCAGTGAACGATTTAGATTTTTTTCGTGCGCATGTACCAAAATCTATTATTGGAGTTGTGCCAGTTATTAAAACAGCCGCGGCTCTAACTAAAAATGGTCAGATTGCTTTATTGGCTACGGTGGTCACAACTGAATCACCTTATACTGACCAATTGATTGCTGAATTTGCGCCCGATAAAAACGTGAAAAAAATTCCCTGCATTGGTTTAGCCACCGCCATTGAATTTCACCGTTTAACCGAAGAACAACTAAAACACTATCTCAAACCAATTGGCGAGGCTGACATTGTTGTCTTAGGCTGTACCCATTACACCCTAATAAAGGGACGAATTCAACGCCTGGTTGGACCAGATGTTAAAGTGATCGATTCAAATGAAGCCGTGGCACGTCAAACTCTACGAGTTATGCAACAGGCCGAACCAAAATTACACAATACTCCTCCTAGTTACATCTTTGAATGTAGTGGAGAAAAGATGCCCTTTCTTGAACAAATCAAACGCTACGCGCATTTATAATGCCGGAATACACCTTCCTATTTAGGAAGGGGTTAAGATTTTTTCTTACTCCCTCCTATATAGGAGGGTTGGGGAGGTGTTTTTTTACCTCCTTAACAAACTCTTCACCGCGTTTAAATTCATTCATTAAGGGTAACCAGGTCACACCCGGCGATAATAAAATAATATCGCCGGGTTTGGATAACTGCCAGGCAGTACGCACGGCTTGCGCCATGGTAGACACAGTAATACCAGGAGGAAAATCATGATTGGCATTACCGGGTAATAAAATCAGTTTTTTTACATGTTGAGGGATTAATTTACGCAGGGCTGTTAATGATAACTGTTTAGAGTTGCCACCAGCAATTAAAATCACTTTTTTCTTAAATGATAACAGTGCTGCAATAGTCGCATCTGGAGTTGTGGCTGTAGTATCGTTGATAAATGTCCGACCGTTATGTACGCGAATTACTTCTAAACGATTCGCTAATGGTTTAAATGATTTAACAGCTGCAACTAATTGTTTATCGGTTAAACCAAATACTTTCCCTACTTGCCAAGCCGCCCCAATATTAAATTGATTATGTTCACCTAATAATTGTACTCCCTTAATACTGGTTTTATTAAACCAATGTAATTGCGCTTTAGTTTTTTTTGCCATCTGACGAACTCTACTATCAGTCGCATTTACTACAGCATGATGGTAGGGTGCTTGGCCTAAAAAGATGCGTTCTTTATCGGCCTGATACAATGACATGTTTTTGTAATAATTCATGTGATCGCGCAACATGTTTGTTACTACTGCGACAGACAAACTAGGTAGATGTAAATCACGTAATAACCAACTAGATAGCTCTAACACTACTACATCATTAGCTTTGATTTTATTGAGAAAAGTTAAGGGTGACAAACCAATGTTTCCGCCCACCCGTGCTTGTAGCATGTGGCCAATTAAAGCCGTAGTGGTACTTTTACCGCGCGTTCCGGTGATACCAACCACCGTCACACCATCTGGCCCGAACTGCTCTTTTAATTCATCCAAGAAAATACCCACATCATTTGTAATCGGTTTTTTTAATTGGTGGGCATACTGCATAAAGGGTGATTGATCCGACACACCCGGATTACGAACTATCAAATCAGCTCGTCTAATATCGGTTTTACGATGTTTTCCCAACACTAACTCAACATTGGGGTATTTATTTAATTTTTTTATTGTGCCTTGATGTAATAGATCGGCAGATTTTTGATCGGTCACAATCACATGATAGCCCTGTTTAGCAAAATACAGAGCCGCGGCAGTACCACTGCCATGCACATAACCGCCTAACCCAAAAATTAGGATGGTCGGGATTTTAGTTGAGGCCGATTTTACTTTTGACATCGCGCAATGTTTTATCTGCCAAAATTTTCGCTTGGTCAGCGCCGTGCTGTAAGATTTGATCTAAACTAACTTGATCTACCATTAAAGTTTGATAACGTGCTTGAATTGGTTTTACCCAATTCACTATTACTTCGGCTAAATCAGTTTTGAATTTACCATAACCTTGCTTGGCGTAAAGTGTTTCGAGTTGAGTGATAGTTTTACCGGACAATACTGAATAGATAGTTAAGAGGTTTTTAAGAGCCGGTTTATCATCGCTGGCAATAATGTCCGTACCGGAATCAGTGACGGCCTTTTTTATTTTTTTTGTAATCACCTCTGGCGTATCAGTTAAACTGATATAACCTAACGGGCTAGTGGCGGATTTACTCATCTTTTTAGTTGGATCATCTAGACTCATAATCCGTGTTCCGACAGTAGGTTGCAACACTTTCGGTACGATAAATGTATCACCATAACGTTCATTAAAGCGTTGCGCGATATCACGAGTTAATTCAACGTGTTGCGATTGATCTTCCCCGACGGGCACAGCCTCAGTTTGATATAATAATATATCGGCTGCCATCAAGACTGGATAAGTAAATAAACCAACATTATTGTTTTTTTTGTGTTGTTTGATTTTATCTTTGTATTGCGTCATGCGCTCCAGTTCACCCATATAGGTTAGCGTGTTCAAGATCCAGGCTAGTTCAGTATGCGCTGATACATCTGATTGTTTAAATAAGATAACTTTTGTTGGATCTAAACCGACGGCCAGATACATGGCGGCCAGTGACCGAATATTTTCATTGAGTGTGTCAGGATCTTGTCGGACAGTGATAGCATGATAATCCACAATGCAATAAAGACACGGCTGCGCACTGGTTTGAAGTTCAACCCATTGTCGAATAGCGCCGATATAATTTCCTAAATGAATTGAGCCAGACGGTTGAATACCGGAAAAAATTGTCATAAAACGGGATGATGTTCAGCATTATAACGCAATTGTAAAGTAATCGCCAATAATAAAGCAAAAATGGCTAATCCACTGGTGACTAAAAATATCCAGGTTGCCACCGACAATGATTGATTATTCAACACGGTGAAATAGGCTACGGGTAAACCTAGAGTTTTATTGGTCTCAGTTATATCTGCGGCTGATACATAAGCATAATAATTCCCTGGTGTCAGTGCTTGAGTTGGTAAAGCTATACTCCATTTACCAGCGCTGTCTACTTCGGTTAATTGCGCAATGTCAGCCGCCGGAATAGAAACCTTAACTGTAGCTTGTGGTGTCGCCGCTGTCCCACTAAACTCAATTTCTGTTGTGACGGGTTGACTGGTTGAATCTAAACCAAGATAATCGATTTGTTTCACGATGGTTGTGCGATCGACTATCTCAAGCGCAGCCGCATCGTTGGCGTGAGCCACGACATGCACACTGCCAGCGGTCGCAGCCGCTAAACTAGCCGGGTAAAATGATAATGCACAGAGTAATAATAACAACCGTTTCATAAAGTTGAATTATTCATTCGCTTCTGACGTAATCGAATCAACCAAATAGATAATCCAGCAATGAGTACCACCACTACATTGATAATCACTAACCAAGTTGTATTCGACAGACGTTGTTGCCGTTGAATCACGAACCGGGCAATTTCAACTTGATCGGATTGTGTGCCATTTACATCCAAGGCAGCAAACACGGTATGCTCACCCGTGGTTAATAATTCTGCCGGCACCGTCATACTCCACTGACCGTTATGATTAACTTGGGCAATTTTTACCACTGGTGCTGAAAAGACCGACACAATCATATAGGCTGGCTCAGTCTTCACTTCCTCTGGTAATTTTACCGTGCCACACAACACCACGTTAGTTTTATCAACTGAAGTTGATGTGCGACCGGTCAGCCAATCCCAAAGTGATACTTCCACGGTATGAGTGATGATCGGTAATTCTCCCGGTGTTACAACAGTGTTTTCATCAGGTGCAAAATCCACCACTGTACCGATACTCACTTCTTTTGTGATTAAAGCTTTAAAGGTATCGTCGACGACAACATGCTGCGTAGTAATAGTTGGAAAAACTGGCGGTTGTTGTGTTTCTGTGGCAACTTGTTGTAAATCCGTTTCAACTTTAACGACATCAACTATCGGTTCAGTTACGATTGGAGTTGTAATTGGAGTTACAATCGGTTCAATTATGGTTGGTTCTGGCGTGGTAGTTGTCACGCTAACAGGTGCGGTAATAGTAAAGGTAAAAGAAACACTCTTAGAAATTAAATTTATAGTATTACGATTGCGTAATGTAATAGTATAAGTACCAGGCAAGGTATACCAGGCACGTAAATCAACTACTAAACCACCATTGGTATAACCATTTCTGAACAGCTGCACACCGGCACTGTTCAAGATCTCTAATTCATGATCATCCGGACTAATTACTTGAATCCGTGGTGCAATTGGTGCTGCACTATTATTATCTGGACTAATCACGGCTGGTTGCACCGCCCCAGGCACACGATACACTAAGATGGTTTGATCATTCACTTTAATATCGGTTTCACCTAATGGTAAAGTGGTTAAACGTAAAGTGAATGACCAGGTCGTGATTGGCCCGGTACTATCTGCCACATCGGCTAACATGGCACCATTAATTTGCGGAATGGATATCTCAACTTTTTCTCCAGTTGGAATAATACCAACTAAGGTTGGCTGACCGGTGGTAATCAAACGTTTGTTGTAATTATCAGATCGATCATCTGTGTTGATAACATTATCGGGAGCTTGAGCTGTAATATATAATGATTTTGTGACCACACCACCGCGCGCATCAACTAAACGCACAGTATAATCCCCCAAGGCCACACCGAAGGGTGGCGTACAGGCACCAACATTATCCACCATAGTAGCGGTACAATGAAACTGCTCCACACCGGCCTGATTTTCTAAATATACGGTCACGCTAGGTGCGGCTGATGCCACTACAAATCGCTCTGGCATACCATTGTAAACTCGTTCACTTGGTGCTAATAATTGTGGCGCGTCAATTAAACTAAAGGTGAATTGTCTAGCTAAGCCATCTGTATTTAAATACGTCCCATTACTAGCTACTAACCCAGAAAATACGGCATAAGTTTTTTCGAGTGCTAGTTGTTGTTTCTTGACATTGAACTCAGCTCGACCATTACTATCAAAGGCTTTCTTTTTATTAATAATATCGGTCGCATTTTGCTTAGCTTCATGTAAGACAAAATGTAAGCGGTAATCATTTAATTGTAACTCTGTATCTTTAAAAACAAAGGTTAATTTACCATACGGAAAAATCTCACTCTGATCAGCCGCTCCAGTGATAGTAGTATGATTATCATAAGCATCTATCACAGTCACATTTTTTACAACCGTATCAGCATAGGTTGTTTCGGTCGCTGAAGCTGAGCTAGTTGTGAAAGTACAATCACCACTAGCTGTATTATCAGTAAGATATTCAGCCGTACCGGTAATGGTACAATCATATTGTGAAGCTGGAGCTAAACCAGATAACGCTGTACTAAAAGTAGTACTAGCATCAGCTAGGGTGACAGTCACGGCCTCGGCTCCACCATTAGCCGGCGCATAACGCAGTGTACTGGTTGCCAACAAATTAGTTCCCCAACTGATTGTAGCCAAATTAGTGGATGGCTCAGTGACAACACTAGAAATGGCTAAAGGAGTTTGCGCTGTAGTAGTAGCAAAATCACTTGAGCCGGCAGCTTGGACTGTGGCCATCACCGCCAGAGTAGTCTGTTCAGATAATGAACTATCTGTGATCGACCATAAACCAGCTGAGTTGGCTGTAGTGCTAGTAATATAATTTGCTGCATCGTAAATATCAACCGTACTATCAGCACTGGCTGTACCATAAATGCCATCATTATACCAAGCAGTAATTACTGGAGTTGAACTATCACTTTGGGCACCACTGGTATTGGCAACAAAACTTGCTCCAACAGAAACGAAACTATTTTTTCTATGATAGTTGTCCTTAGTGGTAGCACTAATATACTCAATACCATCTGTTGTGCTAGTTATGTTATTACCCGTCGTATCCGGACTAGTTAAACTGGCACCAATGATATTATCAGTTGAACCAGCATCAACCACCACAGCATCTGCTCCACTGATTGTATTACCACTTACTTGATTATTAGAGCTACTCGTGAAATACATCCCTCTCGTTGTGTTACCAGTGATGGTGTTACCAGTAATCAAGTTACTGTCTGAAGTATCAATGGCTAAACCGGCACTACCACTATTATTGGTAATTGTATTATTAGTAATAGTATTGCTATCACTGTTCGGTAATAAACTAAGACCAACATCACTATTGTTGGTTATTGTATTAGCGGTGATGACAGAACCAGTCACACCATTTATTTGCATACCCTGCAAAGTGCTCTGCTCAACTGTATTGCCCGTAATAGTAAGACCAGAACTATTTATCACAAAAATTCCGACTAGATTTTCAGTTAATGTACTCCCCATGATAGTACCGCTAGTTACAGCAGGTTCAACATAAATACCACGATTATTACCACTCGATACTGTCACGGCATCGACTAAAAAACCGCTATTTTTTAATATGATAGAGTCATTTGTGCAATTCTCGATTGTAATATTTTTTAGCGTAACATCATCAGCCGATACTACAAAACCAAAATTGGCTACATTATTACAATTTATTGTCACCGTTCCTCCGGCCGCGGCTCCATCAATTGTTAATCCAGCATTCAAGATATTAAGAGGGATAGTTGTAGTAATAGTATAATTATTATCAAAAGTGATGCTGTCATTTGGACCAGCTAAAGCAATGGCTTCACGGATAGTACAATCTAAACCACCGCCACCTAGTGGGTCACAACTACCGTCACTGGTGAATTCATTTGTGTTTACTTCAAAGGTGGCGGCATAAGCTGATTGACCAAATTGTTCTGGGTTAATAATCGAGACAGTGGCCTGAATCATCGTTATGATAGTTACCAACACCAGTGAATAGGCTAAGGTACCGAACCGAACATTGTGTTGCAAACGACAGTGTCTTATATATGATGTTTTATACCCATTGCTAGATAAATCATTCACTTTGGCAAAACTGGTGCTGGCCGGGAAAAACATGATCAATATGACGTGATAAACACCCAATAACACATGCATTAACAATAACCACAGACCAGAAAAGATCGATCTGGGCTGGTTTTCTTGGTTTTTTATTTGTTGTTTGATCAAAACAATCATGATTGAAGGATTATTAAGGTGTATTGTAGCAAAAAAAATCCCTTTCGTCAAGTTGCATCGTAGGTTTCATTAGGATAGAATTACGGTTATGAAAAAGAAAATTCTGGTCATTATGGTACTTGCCCTAGTTGCTATTGTTTGTGCTGATGTTTTAATTTATTTTAGTAAAAACAACCCATTTATTAAATCTCCCAGTGCCACAACCAATAATAATAAAGCCTTGGCTTGTGCTACGGCCGTGGTTGATGTAAATAATGGATTTGCCTTTAATCTTTATAATCAATTAAAAAATGATTCTGGTAATGTGTTCTTTTCCCCATATAGTTTGTCTACAGCGTTTGCCATGGTTTATGAAGGCGCTCGAGGTAACACTGCTAAAGAAATGCAAGCGGTCTTTCAATTTCCAACTGATGAAACTGATCGGCGCATTGCCTATCAAGCACTGAATGATCGACTGACCACTACTAACACTGATTATCAATTTAATGTCGCCAATGCTTTATGGGTACAACAAGATTATAAATTGCAGGCTGATTATTTAAATACAGTACACCAATACTTTGGCGGTGAAGCCACCAATTTGGATTTTGCCAATAATCCAGAAGCATCCAGGAATACTATTAACACCTGGGTGGCAGACAAAACCAATGATAAAATTAAAGATCTTTTTCCGAATGGTACAATTTCTGAAATAACCAAATTGGTATTAACCAATGCGGTATATTTTAAAGGTGAGTGGTTAACACAGTTTAACCAAACTGACACCAGCGAAGAGAATTTTAATATCTCCTCTACTGAAACTGTGCGCGTTCCCATGATGCAGCAAACCAACACCGCAACAAAATTTCGCTATGTGGCTGATGTTACCACTCAGGTGCTTGAACTCCCCTATCAAGGTAAACAATTATCGATGTTGGTTTTACTACCCAAAACCAATGATCTCTCAATATTAGAATCATCACTCTCTGTAAAACAACTTGATGCTTGGAAAGCTAGCCTGAATGAACAACTAGTTGATGTCTATCTACCAAAATTCACCCTGGATACAAAATATACTTTGAATGACACCTTAAAGGCCATGGGCATGCCAACGGCTTTTTCTACAAACGCTGATTTTTCTGGTATGGATGGAACTAAAGATTTATTTATCCAATCGGTCATTCATCAAGCGTTTATTGATGTAAATGAAGCCGGCACTGAAGCTGCCGCTGCGACTGGTGTAACTACGTCATTGTCAGCCGCACAAACTGAAATACCGGTGTTTCGCGCTGATCATCCGTTTGTTTTTATTATTCTTGACAACCAAAGCGGAAATATTTTATTCATGGGTAGAATGGTTGATCCATTGAAATAAATGTTTTTGTCCGGTAGAGACATGCTATGGCATGTCTCTACCGGACAACGGTTCGTGTTTTTTACACCTCAACCACCACCGGTAAAATCATGGGACGGCGTTGGGTGCGTTGAAATAAGAATTGCCCGATATCATCACGTAACTTGTTTTTAATGAATTGCGGATTAGTGGCCGCCGCTTCAGGATGTTTTTGCTGGCAAATGCGTTTTACTTTTTCACGGGTTTCATCAATTAAATGTTTGGCATCTTTAATGTTGATAAACCCACGCGTGATAATTTCTGGTGCGCCAATCACTTCGCCGGTTTGAGTTTTAATCGTCACAACAATAATGCACATGCCATCTTCACTCATTAATTGGCGATCACGTAGCACCACTTCTTGCACATCACCGACACCTAACCCATCTACCATCACATAATCACTGGGGATTTTTTCTTTGGTTAATCTACCTTCACCACCAGAAAATTCCATAATCTGACCGTTCGTTGTCACGAAAACATGCTCGTCTGGCCATTTCATTTCGAGGGCTACTGTTTTATTGGCTTCCAACAAACAACGATTACCTTCCACTGGCACAATGTATTTTGGATCTAGTAAGGTATAGAGTAATTTCAAATCTTCGGCTTTGGCGTGACCACCGGCATGCACATCCATCATTTCGTAATGAATCACCTTAGCACCTTCCTTCAGTAAGGTATCCTTTAAACGTTGCACGGTGCGTTCGTTGCCAGGAATGACCGATGAGGAAAAGATCACCATGTCACCTTTTTGGATCCGGAAAAATCTGTGCTCACGGGTGGCAATGCGCATCAGTGCCGCGTTACTCTCCCCTTGGGCGCCGGTACACATAATAGTGAGTTTATCTTCTGGCAATCGCACGGCTTCCTGTGGCGTGATAATAGTTTTTGGATTCACTTTCAGGTAGCCTAGCTCTTTGGCAATTTCAATGTTACTCTTCATGCTGAAACCTTCAATGACAATCTTACGACCATACTTTTCCGAAATCCAAATGACTTGTTGTAACCGGTTTAACAGTGAAGCAAACGTACCAACAATTACGCGCCCTTTAGCTTTGCGGAAAATTTCATCCAAGGTATAACCAATCACCGTTTCGGAAATCTGATGGCCAGCCGATGGAGCATTGGTTGAATCAGATAACAAGGCTAAAACACCTTGTTGACCAAGCACGGCCATTTTAGCAAAATCTGTGATCTCATCCATGATGGGTTGTAAATCAAACTTGAAATCACCAGTATGCACTAAAGTGCCTTCTGGTGTATGCACAATAATACCAACACAATCTGGAATATTATGATTGACCCGGAAAAATTCTAATTTAAATATCCCTAGCTGAATGGGTTGATCTGGATTAATTTCCCGTAAATCAATTTTGCCTTTATCTGGAAAATCATCCTGCCGCTTCATGATAATACCGTTGGTTAGTTTAGTACCGTAAATCGGTGGATGATGCAGGACGGGTGACAGATGTGGTATACCGCCAATATGATCATAATGACCATGGGTAATAACGATCCCTTTAACATCTTGCTCACGACCTTTCAGGTATGACACATTAGGAATAATGTAATCAATGCCCGGTTGATCTTCTTCCGGGAACTGTAAACCACAATCGATTAATATGACATCTTTGCCATATTCAATCATGGTCATATTACGACCAACTTCTTCCGCGCCACCGACAATGGCGACGCGTAATTTATGTTTGCCTACGCCCACTGCCACCGGAGCGACACTGGGTGATTGAACAAATCTTTGCCCACCATTAGCACGACTAACTGTGCGCTGAATAGTGCGAGGTTTCCGCCTAAAGTAATGCGGATGTGACTGCTGTTGCATCATAAAAACATTAATTTTTAATCCGTTTGGTTTTGATATGCCAGTTAAGGATATCCACAAACCGATCGGAGGGTAGTGAAATATATTGTGAAGTGATACCTTTAACACTATTGTTCATAGCGTAGGTATAATAAGGATTGTATAAGAATATGGCCGGAATTTCTTCTGCTAAAATGTTTTGAAAGTTAAAATATTTTAACCGCCGTTGTTCTTCATCACTGGTTTTACGCGCGGTTTCCAATAAATCGTCGATATTTTTTTGATAAAACACGGCCAAAGCTAAACCAGGATGAGACATTTGCGTGGAATGCCAAAAAGCATATGGATCAGGATCACTCCCGATGATCGCACCAAACAAGAGCGCTTCGTAAGCACGTGGTTTGATAATCTGTTCTTGGATATCGGCTGGTTCATAGACATTAACGTTTACTTTCATGCCCATAGCTGCCCAATTATCTTGCAGCACTTTAAGTGTCGCCAAAAATTCCGGTTGATTAACTGTGGCAATACCAAATTCTAATACTTGATCGCCCTTTTTTCTGTATTGCTCACCTTCTGGTATTTTCCAATCATTGTCTTCTAAGATTTGTTTACCTTTTTCTAAATCAAAGCCATATTTTTCAACTTCAGTATTATAGCCTAAATAACCCGGTAAAATTGGTGTATAAATCGGCTCGCCTTCACCACTGAGAGCCTGATCAATAATAGTGGTACGATCAACTCCCCACACCATCGCTTGACGCACCGAGTCAGACGCTAAGACATCAGATTTCTTTTGATTAAAGAAAATCGCTGTGTATTGGGGTAATTGTAAACGGTAATAATTAAGATTATTTACTTTATTTTGTAGTGTAATTTTTTGTTCTGGAGTTATAAAACCGAGGCCATCAACTTCTTTATGCTGTAAGGCTTGCTCGGCTGAATCTAAATCACTATAAAATGAAAAACTCAGCGCGGAGAGATATGGTTTTTGACCATAGTACTGTTTAAACGGTTTTAACTTATATGATTTTAATACACCGCTACCATCTTTGACTAACGAATCAAACATAAATGGTCCAGAACCAATCGGTCTGATGTTGTATTCAGATAGGGTAATATTTTGTGAAGATACTTTGTAAGCATCAAACCAAATATGTTCAGGTAAAATACCAAAAGTTAAACTAGATAAAAATGGTGCAAATGGCTCTTTTAAGGTTAGCTTGATAGTGTTGTCATCAACTTTCTCAGCTTGCACACCTCTTAAACTTGACTCTAATGGGCTCTGATAATTTGGATCCTGAATGGCTTGAATGGTAAACATAACATCGCTGGCGGTGAGCGCTTCACCATCATGCCATTTAGCGTCTTGCCGAATTGTAAAAGTGTAAGTTAGTTGATCGTCAGAAATAGTGTAAGCGGTGACTAAATCAGGTTCGAGTTTCTGCTCTTTAGTTTGCCTAAACATACCGGAAAACATCAAGCGTGATAAATCTTGATCAACATCATTCGTTTGCGCCAAAATCGGATTGATATATTGTGGCTGTCCAACTAACGCTTCCACGTATGAACCGCCATACTCAGGTATAACATGAGTCGTACTTAAATAACGATATACCCCCATAAAAATTAATGCGGCCACAAATACAACTGAACAAAGCAACACTGTGATTTGTTGTTTGAAGGTTAGTAAGTTGTTGATATAGCGCAATTGCGCCATGGTTGGCAGCCGTCGTTTAGGCACACCGAGTACTAATCGTGATTGACGATTTTCAGACATACAAAATTATTTGATAAAAAAACTATTGAATTCTATTGGAGAAGAAAGGCAGCAATGCCTAACCCAAGGAACAAACTAGATAAAACGATCGTGGCATTAAAGATGACTTTTTCAGGACCACGGCGGGTCGTAAACACACTATCACCACCACCAAAACTAGAACCCAGCCCAACGCCTTTTTGCTGCAAAAGCACGGCTGCCACCAGCATAACGACGACGATAACTTGTGCGATTGAGAGAATCAAAGCAAGATTCATAAACAGTGAGGTGATACTAGTTTATTTGGGTATTTGTGTCAATACCTCTTTAAGACTGCTTACTAGCTCCACAGTTGGGCGCTCTTGGCTTAATTTAATTTGTTTAATAATGGAATGATCGTCTGGCCAATTTAGTAATTTAGCCAAATTAGTAGCGGCATGATAACGGGTTAAAAAATCAGCCGAAGAGGCAATCACGTCATATAGTGGCCAAATAAATTTATCAGCTTGCGTGGTTTGTGTTCCAATGACATACCAGAGACTGTAATAACTACCAAAATCATGTTGGTTCAGACACTGCAGTAGTTGATCTGGTGTCATTTGTTGGTAATGCACACGTTCTTCTCGAGCGCCGCCTTCCCACCGATCCTGCCAAGTTATATTTGGGTCGTTATCGTCGTACATATATTTATTTTTTAATAAACTTGATTATGTGTTCCGACATCTAACATTATAACTAAAACATAATTATTTTGCTCTTCAAAGATAATCCTCATGTCACCCATTACAGAAATGGCTCTTTTACCTATTAATTTTCCAGTCAATGCATGATTCCTTAATTGGGTATCAAATGGATTTTGATCAAACCGTTCAATACATTTTTTCACTTTCTGTTTGAGTTGGGGTGTTAGTTTGGTAAACCGTTTCTCAAATTTTTTATGATACTGAATGTACATTATAAGGTATCCAAATATTTTAGAGCTGCCTTAACCGACATTGGTTTCGTCACATTCATCCCTGTCTTCGCTTCAGTTGAAGCGGCAAGAATAGCCTGCTCTTCATTTGGTGTTAAACCATTACTCGTTAACAAACGTAAAGGTAAACTAGTTTGCAAAACGATTTGTTTTAAATAAACCCGAATAGCTGAGGTCATATCTAATCCCAACTCATCTAACACATGCTGAGCGGATTGTTTGGTTTTTGTGTCAATTCTAATTTGAATTGTATCCATGTTGTTCATACACCCACCATATCATACTGTCATGACAGTGTCAATACACTATGTAACTTAGGCTTGGGGAGTGTTTTGTACTCAACCCAAGCCTATTCCTCATCATTATCAAGATAGCGAATGGGAGTTTCTTCTCCCATACACTCTCCCTCACAAATTGAAACGTCGACTCCAAGGTCGACGTGATTGTCCTCGGGCTCACCCGGGAGCCCAGTACAATCTTCGCCGACGACGGGCGGGTACAACGCCCGCTCGATGGTGTCGGCGATCCAGGTGGAACGTGACACACCGGCTGCTGCAGCGGCCTGGTCAACCTTTTCCAACGTCATTGCGGTGACTCTCGCCACCGCGTTGACGTTTCGGGCTTCATTGCCCATAGAAGGCCGACCGCGTCCCCTCTTTTCTTTCATCTTCCCTCCAGATGTCAGATTATTTAATACTATCGGGTGAATTTGTCAATGAAATTAAAGTAATGCTATGCTATCCAGTCTATGCATGAATTGTTAGCTTCATTAAATGATAAACAACGCGCGGCGGTGGAAGCCACGGATGGGCCGGTGTTAATTTTGGCAGGCGCTGGTTCCGGTAAAACTAAAACTTTGATTCACCGCATGGCCTATATTATTGCCAAGAAAAAAGCCGCCCCACAAAATATTTTAGCTGTTACCTTTACCAATAAAGCAGCTAAAGAAATGCGCACGCGTTTACAAAAACTCTTGGGTAGTAAGATTAAATATTATCCCATCATGGGAACGTTTCATTCGGTCTGTGTCCAAATTCTTAGACGTGAAATAGAGTCATTGGGTTACAAAAAGACTTTTGTGATCTATGACACAGCAGATACCGATTCTCTCATAAAAAAAGTGATGAAAGATCAAGGTCTAGATACTAAAGTGATTGCACCAGGTTTAATGAAACACATGATTTCTCAAGCTAAAAATGATTTAATCTCCCCAGCCGATTTTTCCACTCAAGCCGGTAATGTCATGGAACGCACGGCGGCCGGGGTTTATAACACTTACCAAAAGGCCTTACAAGATCATAATGCTTTAGACTTTGATGATCTAATTGGTTTAACTGTGCGGATTTTTACTGACTACCCTGAAGTATTAAAAAAATACCAAGAGGCTTTTCATTATATATTAGTGGATGAATATCAAGATACTAATCAGGCGCAGTATAAATTAGTCCACCTGCTAGCGGAAAAATATCATAACATCTGTGTGGTCGGGGATGATGCACAATCCATCTATAGTTGGAGAGGTGCTAATCTACAAAATATTTTGGATTTTGAAACCGATTATAAAAACCCCACTGTAATATTATTAGAGCAAAATTATCGATCCACCCAACATATTCTAGAAGCCGCCAATGAAATTATTAAATATAATGTCAAACAAAAAGACAAAGCCCTATGGACAGACAATGAGCGCGGCCACAAAATCACCATCAAAGCCGTGAGCGATGAAAAACAAGAAGGTGAATATATCATTCAAGAAATATTCAATCCCACCCAAACAGTCACCGAACAGGATGAGGTACATTATATTGATGAAGATGCCCAACCAACCCCGGGAATATTAGATAAAATCATGTCCAGCCAAACATTTTCTTTACAACGCACGATTCAAAAACAATTACATCAAATTGATTTACGTAAATATGTGTTACTGTATCGCACTAATGCTCAATCCCGTGCCTTAGAAGAAACTTTTTTACGCTATAATATACCGTATCACATTATTGGTGGTATTAAATTTTATGAACGGCGGGAAATTAAAGATTTGGTAGCATATTTAAGATCAGTGGTTAACCCCCAAGATTGGGTGAGTGTGGAACGAATTGTGAATGTACCAGCGCGCAGTTTGGGTGCGAATAGTTGGAAAAAAATTGAAGCCCAGTGCCGCAGTTTAGGTGTCACCTATTTAGACATTACACCTGATTCGTTACCTGAACTACGCACCCAACAACATGAGGCATTTTTGAAATTTCAAAATCTAATGAAAACCATCAACCAAAAAATTTCTACCCTAACGCCATCTGAATCATTAGATCTAATTGTGTCACTAACCCACTTCAAAGATCAATATAATACTAAATTACCGGAAGACTTGAGCCGACTAGAAAATATTGATGAATTAAAATCGGTGACCAAACGGTTTGATAATAAATTAGGAGCCGATGGTATTATAGCCATGTTGGAAGATATCACCTTAGTGTCAGATCAAGACGAGGTTAATGATGACTCTAATGCGGTTAATATGATGACAGTGCATGCAGCCAAAGGTTTAGAATTTGATACGGTGTTTATTTGTGGTATGGAAGAAGGTTTGTTTCCCCATGCCCGCAGTATTTTTCAACCCGCTGAAATGGAAGAAGAACGCCGCTTGTGTTATGTCGCTCTGACTCGTGCTAAGCGCCGTGCCTATTTTATTTATGCTGCCCAGCGCACGGTCTATGGGGCTACTCAAATTACTGCCCCATCGAGATTTTTAAAGGATATACCCAAAGAACTGGTGCAAGAGGAATGAGACCTCTCCCCCTGCCCCTCTCCTTCAGAAGGAGAGGGGGTTTTCTTTCTTACTCCCTCCTCTCCTAACGAAGGAGAGGAGGGTTGGGGAGGAGAGGTCTCCCCCTTGCCTCAAAAAAACATCCGTTGTACAATTCTCATATTGTTCTATGAAAAGAAAAACTACAAAGAAAAAAACCACACCTAAGAAAAAAATTGCACCCACCGCCAAAAAAACCCGGGCTCGTGTTAGTCGTAAAAAAAAGTCGGCCGTCAGCCCATTAGACATCTATCAGGTGTCACCGCATGTGCCGGCCGAGCCACCCGCGTCAGCACCCAAACACCAGACCCATCATAAACATAAAGTTAAAACCTGGTCGATGCGACATAACCTGATTAATATATATAGTATTGTGTTTGTTGGCGCCTTGGCGTTAATTGTTGTGGCCGGCTATGCCCAAGCCACTTTCCTAGAAATGTCTGCCTTAGCCAAGGATAACAGCGGTTTATTTATGCTGAACACAATAGAAAAAAGACAAGTTCTGACATCGGCTGGTGAAATGACCCTGGCCTTACCGATCAGTTGGACGTTAACCGATCAAGCCACCAATTCCGTGCGCTACACACACACTGGCATCGATGCTACTACTATGACTATCACGGTGACAAAAAATGACTTAGCCGATTTTTCCACTTGGCTCGAACAAGCCGCCCCCACTTATGACGGCACCATTGCGGTATCATCCCCTACGGCTGTCGCTGCGCGCAACGGCGCTACGCAACATGCCTATGACGCCAATCATAATCCCATCATAGTGCATTATTTCCCCGTCACAACTGCTCAGTCTGAACAATACGTGGTAACAATTCTTGGTCAGTATGCCCCAACTGGATCAAGTGTGATTTTTGATAAAACAGTTAGTAACCTTTTAAAGGACTTCACTTTAGAGTAGGCTAAACATTATGCCAGATATAACTTTATCCCCCAACGTTAAGTTACAACCAGTTCCACCTGTGACACCAGTTTCGGCTACGCCGGATCGCCGGAGTGCGGTACAAGCTGAACTAGAAAAATTACAACAAGAAGAGAATACTCTTTTGGGTAACATGAAAGATTGGATTTCTAAAATCCAAGGTAGTGAAACCCGCCAACAGGCACTAGAACGTGAATTGTTTGAACTGGATCGTCAAACGGCCGCTGTGCCAGATAACACCGCACAGATCGCTCAGTTAAAAGAGGTTTTACAAAAACAAAATACCCAACTCAAAGAAGTGGTTAGATTACAAAAAATCGATGAGAAAAAAGCTTTTGATAATTATTCCGCCGGTGGGTTAGATCGCCAGGGTCTGTTGGATGAAATGGATCATATTAACCAACGCTATGCCGATCAACTCACTGATCTGCAAAAGAAAGTTCAAGCCACTAAAACAGCTTTAGCCACATTTGAACAACCTGAACCCACTCAACAACCTGTAGAGGCAATTCATGAATTGCCTCTACAAAAACCAGCCTCTGGTTTAATGACAAAATTATCAGCTTTACCCGCCGTTCAACCTTTATTAAATAAGCAACCCACTATCCTCCGGTCTAACACTGGTAATGGTATAGTTATTCGATCTGGTACTGAAGAATTAACTGTCACTGATGCTGAATTACTCATGATCGGCGCGACCGCTGAGGATATTATTTCCCTGCCTGGCGCATAGCCCGGCTGTGCAATAAACGATAATAACTAATCGCAAACCGGTGCGCTTCATCGCGCATTCTTTGTACTAAAAATAAACCCTGACTCCCGGCTGATAATAATACCGGCAAAGGTATACCGGGTAAAAATAATTCTTCCCGTTTTTTGGCTAAAGCTGCTACTGGCACTCCGGCTAATTGCCACAATGGTGCCACCGCACTAAGTTGCCCCTTACCGCCGTCCATAATCGCCAAATCCGGTAATGACCAATCACGTTTTAATCTGCGCTGCACCACTTCCCGTAAACTTTTAAAATCATCCGATTGACCGGTTAACACACTTTTAATTTTAAATCGACGATACTCGGCTTTATCCGGTAAGCCATCAATAAACACAATCATCGAACCAACCATATATCGCCCCTGGTGGTGCGAGATGTCATACACTTCAATGCGGTGCAAAGATTCTGGTAAATGTAAGGCGTGTGATAATTCCTTCAGGCCGATCATTATATCCAAAGATGTAGTTTGCATTCTTTCTAACAAGTATTGGCGCGGTGTTTTGCGTAACATTTTTAATTGTTGCACAGCTCGGATTTGATCGCGTAAATGGGCGGCTCGTTCAAAGTGTTTTTGGCGCGCTGCCTGCTGCATGGCGGTCTGTAAGTCTGGAATTAAGTTAGACAATTTACCCTCTAACAAGGCAATCACCCGATCGATTTGTTGAGTATCCGGGAAAATTTTATGTATTAAAAGTAACAGCGATCGGATATTTTTTGCATACGGATATGGTCCGTAAAAAATTCCTCCACTCGCTAAATCTGGCCGCCGGACGGCCAGGATACGCGGAGTAGTTTCGGCGGTAATATGAATATATAAAAAACTTTTATCGTCTTTGGCTAAAGTATTAAAGCGTGGCTGATAATCTTTAATCAGTTGGTCTTCTAAAACAATCGCGTCCGTCTCTGTCGCTACCGGAATGGTATCAATCACATCAATCTGTGGAATCATTAATAACTTTAAATCAGATAAGTCGGTCTGTGCGCGAAAATATGACCGCACCCGTTGTTGTAAAACTTTGGCTTTGCCGACATACAGAACATTACCAAACCGGTTTTTGAACAAATATACACCCGGTTGTTTGGGTAAAGTCTTTAATTGTTGAGCTATAACAGTGCGCATGCTTGACCATAGTATATCACGGGCGTATACTACTCGCGATTCATATGGATAATTTCATCTCTATCCGGGGAGCGCGGGTACACAATTTAAAAAATATTTCTGTTGATATTCCGCGTAATCAATTGGTGGTGATTACCGGATTATCCGGCTCAGGAAAATCATCTTTGGCGTTTGATACTATTTACGCTGAGGGGCAACGCCGTTATGTGGAAAGCTTATCAGCCTATGCGCGCCAGTTTTTGGGTTTAATGGATAAACCAGACGTTGATCAAATTTCTGGTTTGTCACCGGCCATCTCAATTGATCAAAAAACTACGTCACACAATCCCCGTTCCACCGTTGGCACAGTCACTGAAATCTATGATTATCTGCGCTTACTCTATGCCCGTATCGGTATCCCCCATTGCCCAAATGATGGCACAGTGGTTTGTAAACAAACGGTTAAACAAATTATTGAAGCGGTCACTCATTTACCAATCGATCACAAAGTAATGATCGTAGCTCCGGTGATTCGTGATAAAAAAGGTGAACACCGTAATGTCATAGACACAGCCAAAAAATCTGGTTACAGCCGCTTACGAATTGATGGTCTGATGCTTCCGATTGAAGAAGCTGAAGACATGACTTTAGATAAAAAGAAAAAACACGCTATTGATATTGTGATTGATCGCCTCACCATCACGGCAGACTTGGATAAAGAACGCCTCGCTGAATCTTTGGAAACGGCCTTAGATTTAGGAAACGGCTTAGTGATTATTCACGATACCACAGTTGAACGTGATCAAATATTTTCCGAACGGTTCGCTTGCCCCAACTGTGGTTTTAATATGGAAGAACTGGAACCGCGTAATTTTTCGTTTAATAGCCCCCATGGCGCTTGCCCAGAATGTACCGGTTTAGGCACCAAACTTGAAGTGGATCCTGATTTGATTATTCCAAATAAACGCTTATCTATTTCCGAAGGAGCCATTCGCCCGTGGTCACGCACCTCGGCTAATCAAACCTGGATGATGCGTATTTTAGAAACCGTGGCACAAGCCCAAGGTTTTTCGATTCATGATCCAGTGAAAGATTTATCAGCCGCTGCTCTGCAAACCGTGTTATTTGGTTCTGGAGATAATAGTTATGATATCAATGCCCCTTATGCACCTGGTAAAGTTAAAGGTTTTTATACCTCCTATGAAGGTGTCATTCCGAATTTAGAACGCCGCTACAAAGAAACTGAATCTGATTACATGCGCGGTGAAATCGAACGGTACATGCGCATCTCACTGTGTCCAACCTGTTCTGGCAAAAGATTAAAACCAGCCGTACTCGGAGTTACCATTCATGCTGCTGATATTGCTAGTTTGTGTGCCTTAAGTATTAGCCAATTGCGTACAACTTTTTCCAGTTATGAATTAACGCAACGCGAACAAAAAATTGCTTCCCCCATTGTGAAAGAAGTTAAAGAACGGATAGAGTTTTTACATAATGTCGGTTTAGATTACCTAACTTTAGATCGCGCCGCTGCCACCTTGTCTGGCGGTGAAGCCCAACGCATTCGGTTAGCCACCCAAATTGGTTCAGCCCTCATGGGGGTGATTTATATACTAGATGAACCGTCAATTGGTTTGCACCAACGTGATAACGCTCGTTTGATTGCTACTTTAAAAACCTTGCGTGATTTAGGTAACACCGTAATTGTGGTCGAACATGATGCCGACACCATTGAAGCCGCTGATCATGTGATTGATATTGGCCCAGGCGCCGGTAGCCATGGTGGTGAAGTTGTCGCGGAAGGTACACCGACCGTCATTAAGAAAAATAAACATTCTCTGACTGGTTTGTATTTATCTGGCAAAGAGACAATCTCTCCACCTAAAAAATATCGCTCAGGCAACGGTAAGGCCATTAAAATTTTTGGGGCGCAAGAATTTAATTTAAAAAATATTGATGTGTCTATTCCATTAGGAAAATTAGTGTGTATCACCGGCGTATCTGGTTCAGGTAAATCTACACTCATGATCGATATTCTCGCCAAAGCACTGGCGCAACATTTTTTTAATGCCAAAGATCATCCCGGTAAACATCGTGAAATAACCGGCTTGGAACATCTCGATAAAGTCATTCATATTGATCAATCCCCCATTGGTCGAACCCCACGTTCTAATGCCGCCACCTACACCGGGGTCTTTACTGCCATTCGTGATTTATTCACGCAAGTACCAGAGGCCAAAATGCGCGGTTATAAAGCTGGCCGGTTCTCTTTTAATGTGAAGGGTGGCCGGTGCGAGGCGTGTGAAGGTGATGGTGTCCAATGCATTGCTATGCAATTATTACCAGATGTTTATGTAAAGTGCGATGAATGTCAGGGTAAAAGATACAATTTACAGGCTTTAGAAATTCACTATAAAGGTAAAACGATCGCTGATGTTTTGGAAATGACGGTTGAAGAGGCTGTCCAGTTTTTTACTCATATTCCAGCGATTCATGAAAAATTACATACCTTATTAGATGTCGGTTTGGGTTATATTCAACTCGGACAAAATGCTACAACCCTATCTGGTGGTGAAGCCCAAAGAATTAAGCTGGCCACAGAATTATCACGCCGCGCCACTGGTAAAACTTTATACATTCTAGATGAACCAACCACTGGTTTACACTTTGCCGATGTCAAAAGATTACTTAGTGTGTTACATAAGTTAGTTGATAAAGGTAACAGTGTATTGATTATCGAACATAATTTAGATGTTATAAAATGTTCTGATTGGTTGATAGATTTAGGCCCCGAGGGTGGTGATGGTGGTGGCGAAATTATTGCTGAAGGTACTCCAGAACAAGTGAAACTGGTAAAGAACTCCTACACCGCGCAGTTTTTACGGCGCTTATGACACCACTACAACAATCGATTCTGGCAACACTAGTGTATTTTGATTCATTTGATTTTCCCCTCACCTATCCAGAAATTTATCGCTATTTATGGCGGTCACCTCAAACTTCATTAAGTGAAACGATGACTGTAGCCAAACAACTACCACAATTAATAGAACACGGTGGTTTTGTTATGTTTCAGGGGCGTGAAAATTTAAGTGTTATACGACAACAACGTTACCAAGAATCTGAACGAAAATGGAATAAACGCCGCCGCTTATTAGGTTGGTTAACCATGTTGCCCGGCGTTAGAGCCATGGCTTTAGTAAACACATTAGCCTATCACAATGTACAATGTAATAGTGATGTTGATATCCTGATTGTCACTGCTCCTGATCATATCTGGTCAACCAGATTTTATACAACTTTATTAGCCAAACTACTTAATGTTCGTCCTAAACCAAATCATACCAAAGATGCTATATGTTTAAGTTTTTATGTCACACCAACTGGTTTAACCAAACTAGACCAGTTGAGAAACAACGATGGTGATTTATTAGAGGCCTATTGGTTAGCGCAACTCCTACCCATTTATGACCCACAACATTTGTTTAAAAATCTACAATATGATTGGATCAAACAAGTTTTACCTAATACACCAGCCTATCAAATGTACCCTAATCGCACAGTTGGTTCTAGTCACCTGCCAGATCGCCTGTGGTTATGGGAAAGATTATTAAAAAAACTCCAACTGTGGTTCATGCCTAAACAACTCAAACAACTTAGTGGGCCGATAGAATCGAGCGTTGTGGTACTCTCAGATGATATTCTGAAATTTCATACTTATGATCCAAGACCAGAATTGCAGAAGAGATGGGAACAGACAATGAAAGAACTGATCTCTTAAACGGAATTTACCCCCAACCCCCTTGCAGGGGGCTAAGAAAAAGTGTGAGAAAAAATCTTGTTCCCCCTGCAAGGGGGCTAGGGGGTACATTCCAGTGAGTGGGTAAACTCCGGAATGTTTCTATTCCCTGTACGGTCCCCTTAATTCAACATCAGTTGTAGAAGCTGTCACATACCACCGTGCTGAAATAGTTTTACCATTACCATCAGTACCCATACCAGTAAAAATATAATAAGGTTCGATGGTGTGATTGAGTTCATCATAAACATATTCTAAGGCCACTGTGCTCACAGCCATTTGCGTAAATCGATCTGACCCGTGACTATGATTCCATTGTGGAAAGACTGTAGCATGACGCTGTGCTTCACCTAGCTCCGCTTCATTGGGATAGTGATATTTCTGTAACTCTGTCATCGCTTGACTGAGGGGTTTCAAGGTCACGTCTGAACCGCGCACCGCTGATTGTAAAAGTAAAAATAATGGATCGACCCGTAGATTAGTAATATGTTTACCATGTAATTGCACCGCCACACCGGGCAACCGCAGTGGTAATTGATCATTCGCTGCTGTGCCAAATTTCAATGAGGTTTGTGGAGTAAAATACACTAATAAACGATCTTGCACGGGTTTGGTATCACCATTTTTACAAAAGGCATCGAGTGGTACAGTACGATTTTCACTACTCATTCGTTCAATCTCTAAATCAGCTTCATCGGCTTCAATAAATTTATGAGCTTTTAAAAACTCATAGCCAAATGATTGCGCTTGCGTATCAGCAATTGGTTCAGTTAAATTGGGTAAATCACAAATCGCGACTTGTCGCATTTGATAATCAATTGCACCGTTATTATTAAAGGAGATAAATAACGGCCGAAATTGAGTAGGATCTTCCGGGATATAATATGTACCGTTCACATAAGTAAATTGATTCAATGGGAGCGAAACAAAATGTTTTAAGGCCGCATATTGCAACGTATCTTCAGATAATTTTTCGGGCACCATGTAAGTATAAGCCGTACTAACCTGGATATATTTATCCTCAGCGAAAGCAAAACTAAACTGCGGTGTTAAACCATCAGCATCAGTTGGCTGAGTTTGATCACTAACATATTTGGTACCATATAATTTTTCAGTAACGGTTACTAATGATTCACGCACAACCTCAACTTTTGGTAAGTCACCTGACTTATATAAGAAACTGGGTCGACGATCTGTTACTACACTAGTAAATAGACTGGATACTTGGTTTGTAGTTGGTAAATTATTTTGCGTAAATAATTGTCGAGCCGGCTCACGATATAATAGAGCTACAATCATTGCACCGATTAATCCACCAGTTATTGCTAAAATTAATATATTTCTCGGTCGAGCTAAGCGTTGCCAAACACTGCGTTGAATAAAAGTCATTCGCATGCGCTTTCGTTCTAAGAGCAAACGCATCAAACGGACTTGTTGATTTGGTTTTAACACAGCAAATCGGTTGCGCCGTTTATATATTTTTATCAAATGTTCATGATAAGTCGGCGTTACTTGGCGTAAATAATGATGTACTTGGCCTAGTAAAGTTTGTATTTGACTAACTGGTTGATTTAAAATATAAGCTATTTCTGGAGGTGTAAAATGTCCACCATAAAATAGTTCACATACCAACCAGAGATCAAACGGTAAATGCTGAATGGCATACCACAGTCGAGCGGCATCTGGCCGTAATCTGTGTTTTAAATATTTCGGTATGATTTCGTGAGTGGACGGGACAGGGGTGGATCGCTTGCGTAAAACTTTCACCAAAACCATCATGAGATGTAAATGAAAACTACCCTGTTGTGGTGAAAAAGCATGGATATATTTATAGGCCTCAGCAAACACTTCCCGCGTTAAATCAATAGCTGGATCAACTGAATAGTATGAGGCTGCCACAGCGACTCGAAAAACATCATGGCAATACGCCCCAAATAATTTGGCAAAGGCGGCGTCGTAATCCTGGTTGGCATTAGCAAATATTTGTTTTTCAAACTCCGACATATTGTGTAGTATAGCACATTGACATAACGATTAGTCCACAGTACAATAGTGCCACATTTATCGCGGGGTGGAGCAGTGGAAGCTCGGGTGGCTCATAACCATCAGGTCGCGGGTTCGAATCCCGCCCCCGCAACACTTCGACTCGCTTCGCTCGCTCAGTGTGAACTTTCAATCCTGAGCTTGTCGAAGGGATAGAAGAAAAATATCTCCAATTAGCCAAATGATATTGCCATTTCAGGAGTATACCTTGGTTAGTTGAGGACGAAAAATATCAATATTAATACCATTATTTAACTTATGTACTTTTATGTATACATTATATATTTTGTTATGCGATAACACTGTATTTTATACTGGTATTACGAATAACATAAAAAAACGTCTTCTTGAACACAAAAACCATGATTCTTTTTTTACGAAAAAATTCACCATCATACGAATGGTATATCAAGAACAATATCCTTCTAGAGACATGGCTCATAAACGAGAAATACAAATAAAAGGCTGGTCACGTGCTAAAAAAATGGCCTTAATTCAACAAAATATTGTCCTACTTAAGGAATTGAGTAAAAAAAGCTCGTCCTGAGTTTATCGAAGGACCCCCGCAACACACCATTCCGTTTACATTTTCTTTCTTACTCCTTCCTACAATAGGAAGGTTGGGAAGGTGTATTCTGGTTAGATTGTGTTATGATAAGAAGATGAAACTACCAGTTGTTCTTCAAGTCGCCATATATACCCTAATATTTTTTTTGCCCTTTCAAACACGCCTAATATTAACAATTTCACAAAACCAGTTCGCGATTATCGCTCTGTATGGTTTTGATATATTAATTGTCATAGTTGGTTTGTTGTGGTTATGGTACTGGTATCACCAAACAACCCTACAGCCAAATTTATTAGCCAGTTTGTTGGGATGTGCCATTTTAATAGTGGCGGCGGGCTCAAGCTATTTTGGTCACGATCAAAATCTAGCCTTGTATTATTGGCTACATCTCGCTCTTGGTTTATGGCTCATGGCCATTATCGCTACATCTCCGCTAAAATCTGATTGGTTGCTTGGTACTTTTACTTTAATTGGTTGTATCCAATCTTTTACAAATATTAGTCAATTCATTTTTCAGGAAGTTATTCCGAATAAATGGCTCGGGGTAGCCAGTCAACTACCAGCTACCTCTGGTGTGGCGGTGGTATTAACAGATTCCGGTCGTTGGTTACGGGCTTATGGCCTAATGCCTCACCCTAATATCACCGGCGGTTTAATATTATTATGCTTAATAGCAACGGCTTATCTCTCGAAAAAATACTGGTGGCTAGCTGTACCTGGTGCGGTAATGACATTAGGTTTAATTTTAACTTTTTCTCGAACAGCTTTATTAGTCTGGTGTGTCATGCTGGTAATAATGATTATCGCTAAAAAAATTGATCCTTATTTTCTTATTAGTAGTCTGGGAGTATTAATTATTTGTTTGATTATTTATTGGCCACTAATAAATAGCCGTATAACAGCGACCAATTATGTTGAACAAAATTCTATCACTGAACGACAAGACCAAATACAAGAATTTAGCACCGTATTTAAACAACGTTGGCCACTCGGTATTGGCATTGGTCAATATACCAGTGAAACAGTAACTCCAATTCATAATGTCACACTGATGATTCTGGGCGAACTGGGAGTATTTGGTGCTATTATTTGGTATTGGTTCATTTTATACCCCGTTATCTTACATAAAAACCAGCTCATTTCCAAACCAGCCGCATACTTATTATTAGCGATATTATTACTGGGTATAACTGATCATTATTTCTGGACCATTCCCAGTTTAACCCTCATTTGGTGCGTAATTATTGGCTGGTTTTACCGGCTTGACAGGGAGTAACCCCTTTCGCTACACTACTTTAGCACTCAAATACCGAGAGTGCTAACTAGCTAATTTGTAAAGACATACCATGGTATGTCTCTAACCACTAAAACGTATGAATCTACAACCCGTTGGTGATCGCGTCTTGGTTCGCCCGTTGACTGAGCAGGAAGTCACTGCTTCAGGCATCGTGCTACCCAATACCGTCGATCGTGAAAAAAAAGCTGAAGGTGAAGTTCTGGCCATTGGTGATGGCGAGAATGCCAAAAAACTTACTCTCAAAGTCGGTGATACCATCGTGTTTGGTAAATATTCCGGCGATGATATTGAATTCAATGATGAGGATTTAAAATTCCTCAAGCACGACGAGATTTTAGCAATTGTTAAGAAATAATTATGGCCAAAAATATTCAATACGATGAACTCTGTCGCGATGGCCTTCGGGCTGGCGCCAATAAATTAGCCGATGCGGTTAAAGTCACCTTAGGGCCGAAAGGGCGCAATGTGGTGATTGATAAAGGTTATGGTGCTCCAGTGATTACCAAAGATGGCGTTACGGTCGCTAAAGAAATTGAATTAGAAAACAAGATTGAAAATATTGGTGCGGAAATTATTAAAGAAGCCGCCTCTAAAACGAATGATGTCGCCGGTGACGGTACAACCACCGCCACTGTGTTAGCTCAAGCCATTGTGAATGAAGGTTTAAAAAATGTTACCGCCGGTATCAATCCATTAAGTTTAAAAAGAGGGATTGATAAAGGTATGCAGGCCGTGGTGGAATATCTTAAAAAGAATCTCAGTAAACCAGTCACTACCAAAGAAGAAAAAGCTCAAGTGGCGTCAATTTCAGCCAACGATAATGAAATTGGTACAATTATTGCTGAAGCGATTGATGAAGTGGGTGATAACGGTGTTGTGACAGTTGAAGAATCACAAAGCTTTGGTTTACAGAAAGAAAAAGTAGAGGGCTTACAATTTGATAAAGGTTTTGTCTCCCACTACATGATCACTAATCCAGATCGCATGGAAGCTGAATACCGTGATCCATATATATTAATTACCGATAAGAAAATTTCTTCAGTTTCTGAAATTGTTCCTCTTTTAGAAAAAGTGGCTCAGGCCGGTAAAAAAGAATTGGTCATCATTGCCGAAGATGTCGACGGTGAAGCGCTGGCTACTTTAGTGGTGAACAAACTCCGCGGTACCTTCAACACTTTGGCGATTAAAGCCCCTGGGTTTGGTGATCGCCGCAAAGAAATGTTAGAAGACATTGCCGTTATTACCGGTGGTCGTGTTATTACCGAAGAAGTTGGTTTGAAACTTGATCACGTTGAGTTAGCTGATTTAGGTAAAGCCAGTAAAGTAAAAGCTACCAAAGAAAATACCACCATCATTGAAGGTAAAGGTGATAAAACTGTATTAGCTAACCGCATTGCTCAAGTTAAAAAGATGATTACCGAAACCGATTCAGATTTCGATCGTGAGAAATTACAGGAACGTCTAGCTAAATTATCTGGTGGTGTTGCCGTGTTACGAGTGGGAGCCGCGACTGAAACTGAAATGGAAGAAAAGAAACATCGCATTGAAGATGCCCTGTCCGCTACTAAAGCCGCGATGGCTGAAGGGATTGTAGCTGGTGGTGGTACCGCTTTGATTCGAGCCTTACCAGCCTTAGATGGTTTAAAACTCGATCATGAAGAAACCATTGGTTTAAATATTCTGCGCCGCGCTCTTGAAGAACCACTCCGTCAAATTGCTCAAAATGCCGGTTTTGAAGGGTCGGTCGTGGTAGAAGGTGTTAAACAACGCCAGGGTAATATTGGCTTTAATGCCGCCACTGGTGAGTATGTTGATCTTGTTAAAGCTGGTATTATTGACCCAGCTAAAGTAACTCGATCAGCTTTGGAAAATGCCGCCTCGGCTGCTTCTATGTTGCTCACCACTGAAGCTGTCATTACTGAAATCCCCAAGAAAGATGAACCAGCCCCAATGCCAGGTGGTATGGGCGGCATGGGTGGTATGGGCGGAATGATGTAAACGTGTTATAATAATTATTATTAATAAATGTAATCAATCCAAATTATTATGGATAACAAAAATATGAGCGAGGTCAAGTTTGACCCCAAAGATGTTGAGGAAAACAAAGTCATGGCTTGTTTAAGCTATGTTGGCATCTTGTTCTTGATTCCAATGTTAGCCAAAAAGGATAGTAAGTTCTGCCAAGAACATGCTCGCCAAGGAGCTGTAATGTTCGTGGCCTTACTCATTTCTGTCATTCCAGTAATCGGCTGGTTATTGGGCGTCGTTGTCTTAGTATTAGATGTTATTGCCGTCGTCAATACACTACAAGGCAAATATTGGAAAATCCCAGTCGCTTACGACCTCAGCCGGAAATTCAATTTTTAAATCCACACCGGCAAATCGCATAAATGCACGGGACGAATATTATTCGTCCCGTGCATTTTTTTTTATTTCTCGTCGTCTTGAGGGTCAGGCGTATCCATGGCACCTTTTTCACCTTGGGCGACTGCTAAATAAATATCGACTTTAATTTTAGCCATCAATTCTGGCCGTTCCCGTAAATACTGTTTGGCCGTTTCACGACCCACCCCTAATTTATCTTCTTTATACACATAGCTGTTGCCTAATTTCTCGATCACTCCAAACTGGACACCAGTTTCGAGTAGATCACCCGCCAAAGAAATACCTTCGTTGTACATGATATCAAACTCAGTAGTTCTAAATGGTGCGGCCACTTTATTTTTTACAATCTTGGCTTTAACACGGTTACCAATAATTCTATCCCCTTGTTTAATTTGAGCTGAGCGCCGCACTTCAATGCGCACTGAGGCATAAAACTTCAAGGCCGTACCACCGGTCGTGGTTTCTGGGTTGCCAAATATTACACCAATCTTTTGGCGAACCTGATTAATAAATATTACCGTTGTACCACTTTTACTGACAATCGGGGTAAGTTTACGTAATGCTTTGCTCATTAAGCGAGCCTGAGCACCCATCTGTATATCGCCCATCTCTCCTTCTATTTCAGCTTTTGGCGTTAACGCTGCGACCGAATCAATCACTATAACGTCTACCCCACCAGACCGCACTAAGGTTTCTACAATGTCTAAGGCTTGTTCACCACTATCTGGCTGTGAAATTAATAATTCTTCGACATTAACACCAATGCGTTTGGCATATTCCGGGTCGAGGGCATGTTCCGCATCCACAAAGGCAGCTAGACCACCTTTTTTCTGCACTTCAGCCACAATGTGTTGAGCCAAGGTAGTTTTTCCGGATGCTTCAGGACCATATAATTCGATCACGCGTCCTTTGGGTACGCCACCAATGCCTAAGGCTAAATCTAGCGAGATACAACCAGTTGGAATTGCTTCTACTTGCATTTGGCTAGCCTCGCCCATCTTCATAATAGCACTGTCACCGAACCGCTCACGGATCTGCTGAATGGCGGTTTCGGCTGCTTTTTGTCTTGGATTATTAGCTGATACTTTAGTTGCTTTTGTCATAAATTTTATTGTCGTTTGATTAATTACCTAATTATTTTTTATCAACGTAAACTTGAACGTACTGAATGTTTGACTGACTGCGTTTTGTTTTAACTTCAATTTTTAATATATTATTACCTTCTTGGAGAGACATTAGTTGGCTAAAACGACCATCTGGTAATACTGGAATCACTTGTTCGTTTATAGACACTACCGCTTCCGGAACGGTTTGTCCAGCCACAGTTATTACTCGATCGACGTAGGCAACTTTAGGCGGCATTGTCTCTAAAGTTACTACCGGTGGCTCAATACTATGGCTAATTTCCAGTGCGAAATATGTGCCAATGGCGAGCACAACGAAGAGCATTAACAGCCCAAAGACAACTGTCCAGATACGTAATGGCCGTTGGGTCAAATACCGTTTTAAGGTTGGAATGGTTGGTTGACGTTCGTAAACTTTTAGTTCAGATAATAGCAATGGTTCTACTGTAGTAAAACTCACTCCTAATATTTTTACGTAGCGCTGAACATAATTTTTTACAAATACGGCACTGGGTAAATCTGTATACCGACTCTCTTCAATCGCAGTTAAGTATTCGGCTTTAATCTGTAAACGCTGGCTAATATCGGCAATAGTGAAACGACTTTGTTCACGCACACGACGCAATTTTTGACCAAGCGTTTCACTATTGGTAACCGCTCGCTGATTAAACGTTGGTAGTGTCATCTTCGTCAACTGCTTCAGGTGTGGGAATATCTGTGTCAGTAGACACGGACATGATTTCACGTGGTTTAGCACCATCAGCCGGGCCAATAAAACCTTGCTCTTCCAAAATATCCAGTAAGCGCGCCGCTCGGGCATACCCTACCCGCAGACGTCTTTGCAGTAAAGATGCTGAGGCTTTCTGTGAATCGACAATCACCTTTTTGGCAGCGGGTAATAATTCATCATCGGCCTCGCTATCCATAAAGGCTTGTGGTAAGGCACCGGTCTTGCCCCGTTCCACCACCTCAGTATCGTAATCCGGCTTACCATTGTCTTTTAAGTAAGTGACCACGTGACTAATCTCTTCTTCCGATACAAAGGCACCTTGTAAACGACGCGGCTTAGATGAGTCGGTACTCATATAAAGCATGTCCCCTCGTCCTAATAGTTTTTCGGCACCAGACATATCAAGAATGGTGCGTGAATCAACCACCGATGCGGTTGAAAAGGCACAGCGCGTTGTGATATTGGCTTTGATTAACCCAGTGATAACATCAACCGACGGACGTTGCGTAGCCAATACCAAATGAATACCTACTGCCCGAGCCATTTGAGCTAAACGAACAATCGCGGCTTCAACCTCACGTGGTGCTGTGGCCATCAGATCAGCTAATTCATCAATCACAAACACTATATAAGGTAAAGTTTGCTCAGGATGAGCTGTATTATAGCCAGCAATATCACGCTTTTTAGCTTGAGCGAGGACTTCGTATCTACGATCCATTTCGTTTACCGTCCACTGTAAGGCATTGATGGTTTTTTGCACATCCGTAATAACTGGTGTCAGTAAATGCGGAATGTCATTGTACATACTAAACTCAACTCGTTTTGGATCAACTAACACGATCTTCAAATCATCGGGTCCGTTCTGATAAAGCAAACTGATCAGCACTGTGTTCATACAAACCGATTTTCCAGAACCGGTGGCACCAGCAATTAACATATGCGGCATGGCAGCTAGATCACCAACAAAGGCTTTACCAGAGACATCTTTACCAAACACTAAAGTTAGATTGGTTTTACGTTGTCTAAACTCATCTGATTCAAGTAGTTCTCGCAACCCCACTTGAGCTGCCTTAATATTTGGTACTTCCACGCCAATTAATGATTTCCCAGGAATTGGTGCTTCGATCCTAATTGGATGAGCCGCTAAGGCCAAAGCTAAATCATTTTGCAATGAAACAACTTGGGATACTTTTACACCTGAGGCTGGACGAAAACTATATTGTGTCACAGTTGGCCCAACACTGACCGGGCCTAATTCAACATCAATCCCAAAGTTTTGCAGTGTGCGCACAATTATCTCTTTATTGTGTTCAATATCACCACTGGTCGGCTTACCTTTATTACTAGATAATAAATCTAAAGGTAAATCGATCTTGCGATGATGTTTTGGTATGCGCACTAGTTTCATTTGTTTACCTTCTTCTGTATCAATGATCTCTTCATCCAATGCATCGACACTATTTTCTGTGTAATCTGGTTCAGGTTCATCAGTTGGCAATTCATGAATTTCCTCCACTGCTTCGACCTCAGTCATGGCTTCTTCTTTAGCAATGGCTAATCTTTGTCGAGCACTACCAAAAAAGGCAACCACAAACCGCAGTGTCTTACCTAACATGGTACGTGCTGGAATGTGCTGAATAATATTCAACAATGAAGCATTAAAGACAATCAGGATAGAAATGAGAATGAAGGCTACGAATATTACCACCGCCACCCCCACACTAGCCATAGTTCTGAACAGGTAGGTTAAAGCCGTACCCACATAACCACCAGCTTGCGGTTGAACAATATCAATTAGGCCAAAGATACCCACCGCCATTATTACCATGCCTGTGATAAATAATGGAGATAATTCCAATTCGGCGTCTTTTGGTGCCAATAAATGATAAACAACAATGAGTAGCAAAATCGGTACTATATATCGACCTAATCCCACTACGGTGGTTAATCCGGTATTGAAATAAACACCGATGGTTCCGGCTAATCCGAATAAACTCAAGATCGTAATGAGAGCTAAGGCCAGAATAATGATACTTAACACGCCACGACGGGTGGTTTGATCCATCATTGGCTCACTAGCTCGAGCTTTTCCACTTTTCGATTTCTTCGCCATAGGTTCGGACTATATCATATTTTCAAGGTGCCGTCTACGCAAAAAGCGCCCTTTTCAGCGCTTTCAAGATGACGATATCATAAATTTTATGATCGGTCAAGAAATATAGTTACTCAATAGTTATTTTTACTCTGGTATCTAATGCTACGGCTACTTTATTCAGAAAAGCTAAACTGGGATTATACTTCCCAGACTCCAACCGAGCGATGGCAGATTGTTTAGTGTTAATTTTTTTAGCCAAAGCTGTTTGAGTGAGTTGTTTGGCTATACGTTTAGAGATTAAAGATTCAATTAAAGCAAACTCTGGTCCCAGTGCATCGTAGGCTTTTCTTACCTCAGGATCACGTAATACTCTTTCTTTAAATTTCTTATATTCCATATAAGAATGATTATAACTTATACGTTATAAACTGTCAAATAAATGGTAGATATTGTTTAGGTTTCGTTGATTAATTTGATTAGATTTCTTAATAAATCCATAAAACAAAATGATAAAATCATCTTTAAATGTATAAACTAATCTGACTTCCTGTTTACCTCTAATTCGTAACTCAAAAATATTACGGCCAATTCTTTTGCTATGCGGCATTCCTAATGAGTATTGAAATTTTTCTAATAAATCAATTGTTCTAGAAACTTTAGCCATTGTAGACGTTTCTAGGTTTTGAATAAAATCCTCAACAATTGGTTTGGTATGTAATTCCATAACAACACAAAAAGCGCCCTTTTCAGCGCTTTCAAGATGACGATATCATGAATTTTCTAATCGGTCAAGAACAAATATATATCAAAACCAGTAGAGACACAAAACTAACGTAGGGGTAATTCATGAATTACCCCTACGTTAGTTTTGTTTATTTATATTTGTTTCCTATTTTTTATTCTACCAAATCCAAGGTTAATTCATTGGAATAAACGCCACAGGCACCATTTACATAAGTGCAAACCCGAGCGTAATAAGTACCGGCTTCAGTGACATTAAGATAACCATAGGTCGCATCGGCACCATAATAGGTGTATGAATCACCATCGCGGGTGGGATATTCTGGATGGGGATTCTTTGACCAGACTAATTTATAACCATTCTCAGAATAACCATCGGCTACCCAAGATACTTTCTTGCCCTCAACATAACTCAAAACTATACTTTCAACTTCATTGGTTGCCTCTAGAGTAACCGTAACTTCATTGGAATAAACACCACAGCCACTACCAGTATAATTACACACCCGCACATAATAAGTACCGGCACCATCAAAACTGGTTAAAGTAGCCAAACTAGTATCAGCACTAACATATTGATATTGATCCCCCGTTCTGGTTGGATAAGTTGGATGCTCATTTTTTGACCAGACTACTTTGAAACCATTCACCGCATCACCGTCTACTACCCAACTGACATTAGACCCATCAACTGTGACAGTAATAGATGCCACCGGTTTAGTTGTGACTTCAACTGGTTCGGAATAATCACCGAGTTCACCACTGGCAATAGTACGAATACGCATTTTGTAGGCCGTGTTTGGTTGTAACTCTGTAACCACAACTTGTGATTCTGGTGTCCGGACTTTTTTCACTAACTGATTATTGGCCTGTTTCATGACGCGCACTTGATAACCGGTCACAGTATCTAACTGACTATCTGACCAATCGAGTTTTACCCGATGGGCAAATTTTTTTTCAACAGCCACATTCTGCACTGCGGCCGGTTGTGTATTAGCTAAAGCTGGCACAGCCACTGTGGCTGCGAACAAGATACTGGCAATATATTTATACATAGTTCCCTTGTTAATAATTATTCCCACTCAATGGTAGCAGGTGGTTTATTGGTGACATCATAACAAACATACTCAACCTTTGGAAGTTTTAATAACTGTTTGGTTATCTTCTTTAAACTCGCTCTGGGCATGGGGTAAAAATTTACCGTCATAGCTTCTTGTGATTGAATTGGTCGTAAAACTATGGTTTCACCGGTCTGATTTCTGCCAAACGGCACCAGTACTACGGGAAATTGCCAAATATCTTTGGTGAGTTTATCTTGCCGCATGACTCGTTGTACAATGTCATCGGCTTGTCTTAATAAATCCAATCTAGCTTTAGTTAGATAAGCGGGATGCATTTTGGCTTGTGAGATATTTTTACCTGCTACCAGCCAAAGCACACGATTAATATGAAACACTTCATTGGTTAAACGCACAGATAATTCATTGAGTTGCGACCAAGTTTTTGGTTTAGTAATAATGGCGGGATGTTTGTAGGATCGTTCATCACCCTGTACGCCCACTGATTTCATTGGCAAAATCCCGGCAGCGACTACCGGATTCTGACCATCGGAACATAATGTGCGAATCGCTAAACCAGGCCCGGGAAAAGGTTGACGTTGTAATAAACTCGTGGCTATGCCCAGTCTTTTACCGATCGCGCGCACTTCATCTTTATAAAGATTGCGTAATGGTTCAATTACTTTCCCATCTTTAATCATTTGTTTAATCAAATCTATTTGATTATGATGAGTTTTAATTTTATCAGCGTGTTTGGTACCACCAGATTCGATCGTATCTGGATAAATTGTACCTTGACCCAATATATAATTATCCAACAACAACATTTTTTTTATTTCTTCATTGGCAATCTCAATAAACATTTCACCAATGGCCTGACGTTTTTTTTCTGGATCAGTCATACCAGCCACAGATTGCAAAAACCGCTCTGAGGCATCCACCATATGCATATTACCGAAACCGGCTTTTTTCAAAGCGAAAAGAACTTGCTTACTTTCATTTAAGCGCATAAAACCATTATCGATATGTAAACCATAAACCCGTTTCTTGCCCAAGGCTTTTTCTAACAAAGCAAAAGTTACAGTCGAATCGACTCCGCCGGATAACAACACAAAGACTTGTTTATGGTTTGGTATAGTTTTTTTAATATCTTTAATAATCTCTTGTTCAATCTTCGCTATATTCCAATCGGCGCGCACCTGACAAATTTTAAACAAGAAATTCTCCAACATTTTTAAACCATGTGTGGTGTGATGCACTTCCAGATGGTATTGAAAACTCCAGATTTTTTTGGTGGGGTTAACCATGGCGGCCATGTCGCAATCTGCTGTTCGACCAATCACTGTAAAACCAGCCGGAACTTGGGTAACTACATCCCAATGGCTCATCCAAACTCTTTGTTTTTTAGATAGACTGGTAAAAATAACATCGGGCTGAGTGATTGTTAGATCAGCCTGACCGTACTCTTTGGTTTTACCTTTGGCCACTTGACCACCAAAATGCAGGGCAATTAATTGATGTCCGTAACATAAACCTAAAATCGGTACCTTAATATCGAACAAACGATGATTATATGGCACAGCATCTTCCGCAATAGTACTCTTGGGCCCACCGGATAAAATTATACCTTTGGCATCAGCGTATTCAGTAGGATTTGTATCGGGTGTAAATATTTTCGCTAGCACGCCATGCTGCCGAATCCGGCGCGCAATCAGATGAGCAAATTGTGAACCAAAATCGATAACGGCAATGTATTGGTGAGACATATTAATGTAAAAAGGCTCTGTGCCCGGTAAATACCATGGCAATATTATGCTCATTAGCTGCTTCAATCACGGCAAGATCTTTCACTGAACCACCCGGTTGAATAATGGCACTAACTCCGGCTTTGGCTAAAGCATCAACGGAATCTCTAAAGGGGAAAAAGGCATCCGACGCCAGCACGGCTCCTTGGGTTTTATCGCCAGCTTTTTGTAAAGCAATATTAACAGCCTCTATCCGAGACATCTGACCGGCGCCTACTCCTAAGGTTACCCCATTTTGTGCTAGAACAATCGCATTGGATTTAACATGTTTACATACTGTCCAAGCAAATAATAAATCTGATACCTGCTCTTTGGTAGGTTTATTATCAGTGACAAAAGACAAATTATGCTCAGTAATAATTTTTGTGTCGGTGTCTTGCACTAAGGCACCACCTAATATTTTGCGCGTTTCCCAAGTTCCGTCCGGTGGAGTTAAAGCACCTAGTTTTAACAAGCGCACATTGGGTTTTTTATTCATCACCTCAACGGCTTTGTCTTCAAAATCCGGCGCCAGAATTATTTCCACAAAAACTTTACTCAATAATTCTGCAATCTCCACCGTACACGTTCGATTTAAAGCCACGACCCCACCAAAAGCCGATAGGCTGTCTGTTTCATAAGCTTTAGTAAAAGCGGTTGTAATATTATCAGCTACTGCCGTACCACACGGATTAGTGTGTTTAATAATCGCTGCGGCGGGTTGATGAAATTCAACGATCAAACGTAAGGCAGCATCAGCATCCATGATGTTGTTATAGGATAATTGCTTACCTTGTAAAATATCGGCTTGCACAATACTGCTGCCATGAAATAAAGGTTCGGCATAATACGCAGCGGCTTGATGTGGATTTTCGCCGTACCGTAAATTGGCCACTTTACGATAACCAAAACTGAGTTCGGTCGTAAACACGCGGGTTTGATTCATGTAATTAGCAATCATAGAATCATAGTACCCCGTATGCGCAAAGGCTTTTTGCATTAAGTAGTAACGAGTTTGTTCAGACACAGTTTGATTTTGTTTGAGTTCATCTAATACTATAGAATAATCTAATGGGTCAACTACTACGATAACATCGTGATAATTCTTCGCCGCTGACCGCACCATGGCTGGCCCACCGATATCAATATTTTCAATACTAGGTTTAGACTCAAATGGATATAGATTCACTACTACCAAATCTATCATTTCAATATGATGTTCTTTCGCCGCAGCCATGTGCACCGGATTATCCCGCACCGCTAAAATACCACCATGCACATTGGGGTGGAGAGTTTTTACGCGGCCATCCATCATTTCTGGAAAGCCGGTCAGATCATCAATGGTGCGCACAGTCACGCCAGCGTCCGCGAGACGTTTCGCGGTACCACCAGTGGAGACAATTTCTACTCCTAATTCGATCAATTCACGAGCCAATTCTTCAATGCCAGTTTTATCAGAAACACTAACTAAGGCGCGTTTAATCATGTGCCCAGCATAGCGGAACTAGCCAGATTAAACAAGTTATCCTATACTGAAGTAAAGAGATAAGTTTTTAAAAATTAAGGGGGAGAAAAAATATGAAAAAAGGACTTTTGCTCGGTATCATTTGTGGCTTGGCTCTTAGCTTAAGCTCACAACCAGTCAGTGCCGCGACATTATTTTTTGACGATATGGAAAGTGGCGTGGGTAATTGGACCAGTACTGGCCAATGGCACCTCCAGGCTAATCCAAATGATGTGGCCATTTCAAGTGACATTAACCCAGCTTTGGTATCATTGCCTGATTTTGGCTACTTACCATCGGCCTATTCGGGTGATTATGTCTGGTGGTATGGCAGTAGTGCAGATGGCACATTTTTAGGTGACTGGACTTTGGCTGATCAAGTGGAAAAAAATGGTGGCTGGTCAGCTCTATCAAATTCTGGAGAACTAGTCAGCCAATCAATTGATCTAACAACAGCTGCTAATGCTGACTTAACTTTTTGGAGCTGGTGGGAAATAGAAGGTGTCGATGTTGATCGTTATGATTTAATGGATACCTACGTTACGACCGATGATGGCGTCACTTGGGCTAAAGTAGTTGGTATGAACCCAATTAATGATGTTGATGGTGAATCATTTAAACCATATAGCTCTGGCGGTTTGGGTGAAATTGGACAATGGATTCATACGCAAGCTGATTTGTCGGAGTACGTTGGTAGTACCATAAAACTCAAATTCAGTTTTGATACGATGGATGAAAAATATAATGGTTTTCGCGGCTGGCTGATTGATGATGTGCGCATTACTGATGATGCTTCCGTTAAACCATCTTTCGATTCTCAAACTGCTCAAGCCAGTGAAAGTTGCGGTGGTGATAGTGGTGGTGCTATAGCGACACCGGCTAAAATGTATTTATATCGTGCTCAACAAGTCCAGGTGGAAAGTTCTGGTGATTGGTACATTACCCCATTTGGGTCTGATGATTATGTGACTTCTGGAACAGCCGGCATTAACAGTGGTGTCTTCTTGAATGCTGGTTACTATATACTTTGGGTAAAACTACCAGCTGGCCAAACCTGCCCAGATGCTACTACTGTCAGTGGAACAGCCAGCTTTTATGGTGGACCCGGCCAAGCCACTGCGCAACCAAGTGGTTTAGTTTGGTTATATGGCAATAATTTCTTAGCCAACTCAACTGTATCGTTTATACCTGGTTCATCCAGTAGTGCTGCCATCCGTTCTATTGTTGAAGCTGATACCGTGGCTGTTGTGAGCAGTACAGAAATTCAAGTCACTGTACCAAGTTCATTAAGTAACGGTACATATGGCATTCGCGTTACTTCACCCAGTGGTAAACAAACGACTGTAGCAAATGCCTTAGTTGTGACGACAGATACAGCTCCAACTATTTATTCAGTGTCACCGGAAACAGCTGATGATAGTACGGCTACCACTATTACCATTAGTGGCTCCGGCTTTGTGGATGGTGCAGTCGCAGCCATTGGCGGTGTACCATTAATTGATCTAACCGTGACCGATACTGCCATAGTTGGTTTGCTACCCAGTGGTGGATCCGGTGGTTTTCAAAATGTTGATGTGATTAATCCGGATGGTCAAGAAGCTGAACTAATTGGTGCTGTCTATGTTAACGATGTTGGTACGACTAGTTATTCGCCAAGCGGTACTGCTCTGACTGCTCCAGCCAAAGTAAAACATGTGACAGTTTCAAAAGAAACAAGCAAAGGAGCACAAATTCGTTGGCGCACTGTTGCCGGAGCCGATCTTTATGTGTTGCAAATTAAACATGGTAACAAACTAAAAAAACAGGTTATCACAACCAAACACCAACTCACCGTTAAAGGCCTCACCGCCGCCACTGCCTATAAGGTTCACGTGCGCGCTGTTGGTACCTATTTGGGTGGCAGATATTCTAAATTAGTTCCTTTCAGTACGCTGAACTAAGACTTAATATAGATACTATCTCCCACTACTTTTGTGGCAAACCGACGCTGGTCGCGTCGTGCTGGACCGGTAACAACATGGCCGGTAACAACATCAAACTTTGATTCATGCCAAGGACATTGAATGGTCGTTCCGTTCAATGAGCCTTGGCAAAGTGGCCCACCGGCATGACTACAAACATTATCGATGGCATAATACTGACCTTTGATGTTGAATATGGCAACTTGTAATTGACCAACGCGAGCTAAATATGGTTGCCCCATTAGCACTGCAGAAATTTTAGCCGCCTGCACCCAGCCACTGGTTTTAACCCGAGCACTCACTGGTTTGAAATAATTATATAACCGTAACCCCACCGCCCCCAGCGCGGTTATAGCATAAAACATCCAGAGATATTTCAAATTACTAAAGCGTACATCGCTGCCGATAAACCAACTGTGAATCCAGACTGAAGTAAATACAACATAGTTCGCTAGATGAATATATAACCAAATGTGTTTTAGTCTTTTCCATTTCATCAAAATGGCTGTACCGACTGTGCTACATAATAATATTAACTGAAAATAACCTAAATACAGAAACGGTATACGATCTAAATAGCTGGATAAACCATAACTATAAAGAATTAGAATAGGATGAAGTAAAGCAAATAATAAAGCCACCACACCCTCGGCACGATGATACGGTTCAATCCAAGTAAATACCCGGCGCCATACCCACATCCCCGCTCCCAATACGATTTGTGCCCACACCAATGTAAAGGCGTACAAACCAACCAAGGGAAAAATGTTTATCTGCCAACCAAAGCCACCGCGATCTTGATAAAATATTACCGCCGGAGTGATTAAGGCAACACCATAAATTAAAAATAACAATAACCGGGTTGGCCATTTCCACCAACCTTGTGTCATAGGGTTTGAAGTGGTCAGGCGAGCTAATGTTTGTTTAGTACGTTGCAATGTAAAGTTCTTCGACACTATTTCCTGACTGATTAGCTGCGCCGCTACGGCACTGCCCACCATACCATTTCCAGAAAATCCACAGGCCAACCACACCTGTTTTGGATAATAGGGATGCGGCGTAATATATGGTAAACCATCACTAGTTTCAAACAAACTGCCCGACCAGCGGTGCGTGACAGTAAAATTTCCTGATAAGTTTTGTTTTGCCCAATCTTCTAACTGCTGATATGGAGTCTGCGCCGGTTGTGGCTGCCAACCATATCGATCCGCACCACCTAAAATGATGGTGCGCTCATTTACCTTGCGATAATAATGATACGGCTCAGCACTGTCCCAAAATTGCCCATCCGCCAAGGTGACAGGTTTATCATACTGTAAGGCAATCACATAGGATAATCTAGTTTCAAATAAATGATGCCATTCCGTCAGTGTGGCCGGTAAACCTGTGGTGACAATAACTTTCTGTGCAGTAACTTCCCCCTCACTAGTATTTACAAGTACGTTTTTTTTATTTACTTTTATACCAGTAACAACTGTCTGTTCGTAAATTTGTAATTTTTTGGCTAAGGCAAAAATGAATTTACGAATGTGCCATGAGCCTTCTTGATTAAATTGTATATTATTATCTTTCCATTCCGCCTGGTGATCAAGTTGTTTAACAATATTCCATTCAGCGAGCAAAGCGGCACTGTTTGGTATATTAGAATAATGCCGTGACGGTGCAGACATAAAATCACAGTCGATCTGTTCAGCTTGAATGAGTTTAAATAATAATTTCTGCGCGGCACTATAGGTTTCATAAATATCTCTCACCCGATTAATACCATATTTAGTGGTTAATTTTACTATGTCAGTATCTGGAATACGATTCAAAAAAGCCGTGGTAAATCCTGTATCACCGGTACCAATATGGTTTTGTTCCAACACAACAACAGTTTTGCCTTGTTTGGTTAAAAGATAGGCGGTCAATATACCGGACATGCCCCCACCGACTACAACTACATCAACAGTTTTATCACCCGTCAATTTTGGAAAGTGTAATTTATCTGGTATGGCTTCAAACCAGTAAGATGGATAATTCATTAATGGCTCGTAATAATAATTTCTGTTCGGCTTGTTGGACGCGGGCTTTAAGAGTTTCTGGAGTATCATCTGGTAGCACCGGCACGGCTTCTTGACCATAGATCGGGCCGGCATCCACCTCGGTTGTGACATAATGTAAAGTACAACCGGTGACTGCGTCTTTATTCTTTAATACTTCGGCATGTATGTTCATGTTCATACCACCGGCATATTTAGGTAGTAATGAAGGATGAATATTTAATATTTTATGCTCAAATTGTTTTATAAAATTAGGTGATAAAATTTTCATGAAACCAATCAATAAAATCAAATCAACCTGGCGTCTTTTTAAGACTACTAAGGCTTGCTCTTCAAAATTATCCTCAAACGATAAAGCCTCGACCCCAGCTTGCCGAGCTTTATCTAAAATACCGGCTAACGGTTTATTGGATAACACCACCACAATGTTAACCTTAGCATCAAGCAAAGCCTGAAGATCGGCGCCTTGGGTTGAACCAAGCACAGCAATATTAAGCATAACGAATGGTTTTTAACATTTGCACACGGCTAGAAACTAAAGCGGCTGTACCAATATCCGCTCGATGGAAAACAGGCCCAGTAATTTTTTTAATTTCTTGCTCTACTTTTATCTCAGCTTCAGCCAAAGTAGTACCGGTAGATACTAAACCGATCGCGCGTGAACCAGCCAGCTGTAAACCTTGGGTGGTAGTATTGACCGCTCCATAAAACAGCTGCACTTGTTTAGTATCAACTCGCGACACATCAATCAATTGATCCTTAACCGGATGCTCTGGATACCCGGCTGGTACAACATATTTACACACTGACGCTAATGGTAAAAATTTTACCGTCAGTCGATCTAACGATCGATTAACAATGGCTTGGGTAATAGCAATGAGCGGTGTATCTAACAACGCCAGTAAGTTCATCACTTCAGGGTCACCAAAGCGTACATTATATTCGATTAAACGAACACCGTCGCGTACGGCCATAAAACCACCATACAGAATTCCTTTATATTCTTCGCCGCAATCTTCTTGAATAGCCTGAATTGTTTTCTCATTAATCTGCTGGGCAAGTTTAATATCATGTTCATTAAGAAATGGCAGACTATGATTAACATCGGTATAAGACCCCATGCCGCCAGTGTTTGAACCTAAGTCGCCTACCTGCGCTCGTTTATGATCTTGCACAGCCGGCATATGGATTAAATGTTTTCCATCACAAAAACTCATTAAAGAAAATTCTTGCCCCACAAGCTTTTCTTCAATAACAACTCGCTCACTGCCAGTTGAAAATAATTCTGTACAATATTGTAGTGCCTCTTCACGAGTTTTAAGTTGCTCCCCCAGCACCCGCACACCCTTACCGCCAGTTAAACCATCCGGTTTAATCACCACATTATCATGATACGACCACATGTAGTCACTAATACCATCTAATGTGGTAAATACTTTAAAAGCCGGTGAAGCGTTAATATCATATTTTTCCAATAACTTCCGGGTATAGGCTTTGGATGATTCCAGTTGAGCTAATTCTTGGGTTGGCCCAATACAGGCAATCCCAAACGCCTCTAAAGCATTCACTAGACCACTTGCTAAAGGTGCCTCTGGCCCAATCCAAACTATCGTGACATGTTGTTCTTGGCACCAAGTCAGCACCGCCGTGACATCATTAACATCACCTAACATAACCGCCTGACAGAGTTGTTTCAAACCAGGATTATCAGTTGCACCAAAATTGAATAATATTACATCCGGTTGTTGCGCTAATTTCCAGGCCAGCGCATGTTCTCTGGCACCACTCCCAATAATGGCAACATTTATATTCATGATTTATCGCGTAAGCGTTGTTGCTCAATTTTGCGTAACACCGCTGGTGTGACGTCTGGGGTAGGATACTGTTTGGTCCAACAGGCGGTACAGAAATCTTGCGCCGGACCTTTGTCTATTTTTACCGCCTCAATTAAATCAGCAATGGTTTGATAAAGTAAAAAATCTGCCCCAATATATTTACGAATCGCTTCAATGCTGCCGCCCACTTGGTTAGCCACTAATTCTTGTCGCGTGGGCATATCGACGCCATACACACACGGTGATATAACCGGTGGTGCCGCTGATACCATATAAACTTTTTTAGCCCCAGCCTCGCGCAACATTTTAATAATCTCCCGCGAAGTATTACCGCGCACAATACTATCATCCACTAACAAGACATTCTTCCGGCGAATTTCTAAAATCTGCGGGTTTAACTTTCTCCGGACAGATTTTCTTCGATTACCAGACATAATAAAAGTACGCCCAATAAATTGATTCTTATATAAACCCTCACGGTAGGTTAAGCCTAACCTCTGTGCTAATGCTAGAGCCGCCGTATTAGAAGTAGCCGGAGCTGGCACTACTACATCTATTTTTAAGTCTGCTAAATACGGTTGTAAGCGATCGGCTAATTTTTCTCCCATGCGTAACCTAGCTTTGTAGACACCAATATTATTTTGAATTGAATCTGGCCGAGCAAAATAGACATACTCAAATAAACACGGTTTCCATTTACCCGGTGTCACCACGCTACGATGCAGTTGATGATGTTCATCGATATATACCACCTCACCCGGTTTGACATCATCGATATATTTAAAATCCAACATCGTAAACATCACCGACTCAGATGCCACAATGTATTCCACGTACTTACCGCGCCCGCGTTTACCAATCATCAAAGGACGAATCCCTAATGGATCACGCCAGGCCACCATCCCATGATCGGCAATACAGGCTATGGCTGAGTAGGCACCGTGACAGCGTTTGTGTACGGCACGCACTGTTTGATAAACCTGTTCAACCATGGAACCATCGGCTCGTTTCATCAATTCCTGAGCAAACACGTGTAACATGGCTTCAATATCACTGTTGGCATTAAGATTAACTAAATCTTCGGTTCTTAATTCTTGTTTAAGAGCGGCGAAGTTAGTGATGTTACCATTAAACACTAGGCTAATGCCGTAGGGCGCACTAACCGTAAACGGAGCCGAATCTTCCATGGACATACCGCCAGCGGTAGCATAACGAATAAACCCTAACCCCATATGACCACGCAACCGCTGAATCGTAGAGAGATGAAACACGTCACGCACTAAACCCAAAGCTTTTTTGGTATGGAACTGACCATCGTATGTCACCATCCCGCAGGCATCATGGCCACGATGTTGCAAACCAATCATGCCGTCGTATAAATCCAGATTAACTGAAGTATTTTTTTTACCGTAGATACCAATCACTCCGCACATGTTACAGTTTGGCTAGTTGTTTAGATAAACCGCTGTAGTTGGCGGGCGTGAGTTTTTTTAAATTTTGTTTTGTCACAGTTGGGATATCTAGTTGATCGATAAACATGTGTAAAGTCATCTTATCAAGTTGCTGACCTTTCGTTAAACGTTTAAGTTGTTCATAAGGTGTGGTTTTACCTAATTGACGCATCACTGTTTGAATTGGTTCAGCTAACACTTCCCAATGTTGGTTCAACTCATGCTGTATAGCCGGTTTATTGGGCTCAACCCGCGTCAGTGCTTTTATGGTATTACGCACGGCTAATAAACTGTGCGCGACCGCGACACCCTGGTTGCGCAAAACCGTACTGTCGGTTAAATCGCGCTGCAAACGAGAGATGGGTAATTTTTCGGCGAGATGATTTAATAAAGCGTTGGCCACACCGGCATTACCTTCACTGTTTTCAAAAAATATCGGATTGATTTTATGTGGCATCGTCGACGAACCAATTTCTCCGGTAATGTGTTGTTGCACAAACAAGCCACGAGCCATATACAACCACATATCTTGATCCAAATCTTTGATAATAGAATTTATTAAACTAATAATATGATACGTTTCCACCAATCGATCATGTGATTCAATCTGAGTGGTGACTGGATTAAATTCTAAACCCAAACTCTGGACAAATTTTTTACTAAATTTTAGCCAATTTATTTTTGGATAGGCAACGTGGAGAGCTGCCCAGTTACCGGTGGCTCCACTAAACTTACCAAATTGTTTGATCTGCCGTAATTGATCATATTGCCGTTGCAGGCGTAAGACAAATACATTTAGTTCTTTACCTAAGGTAGTGGGTGTGGCGGCTTGGCCATGGGTTAAGCTCAATAAGGCTAAACTGGCATTATGCCGCGCCGCTTTTTTTAGCTGGTAAATTAAATTTTTTAAAGCCGGCAGATACACCTGCTTAAGACTATCACGCAACATTAAACTATAAGCCAGATTATTTATGTCTTCGCTGGTTAAACCAAAATGAATCAATTCTAAACGATTCTTTAAACTAGTTTTAGCCAGCTGATTTTTTAAATAATACTCAATGGCTTTAACATCATGGCGCGTGGCTTGTTCGATGGTTTTTATCTGCTCAAGTTGCCGATCAGTCACTGTTATGTCCTGTAAAAACCTAGCCTCGGCTTTACTGAGTTTGGCCACTGTTTTGGTGAGAGCAATAAAATACTGTAGCTCTATCCGGACGCGATAGCGCATTAAAGCCGCTTCAGAAAAAAATGGCCGCAACACCGCTAAATCGTCGGCGTAACGACCGTCGCTTGGGCTGATGGCGTGTAAAGTAGACAGTTCTCCCATAAGGAGTCTTATTCTACCAGAATCGCCGATACTTGGCTAACTCTTGTTCAAGCTGCACCCGCCGCTGCTGGAGTCGATTATAATCCGCCTGCGCTTCTTTAGTTTCTACGAGTAAATTTTGGCTAACAAACCGATCAATCTCCTGTTTAATTTTAACCATCTCTCCCTTCACCGCATCTATCCGTCCGGTCAGTTCTTCAACCTTTTGTTTGGCTTCACTGGGAAGCATTTTAATAGTTTTTAATTATTTCATCAGACAATTCTACTGGCAGAGTTGTTTCAGTATAAGTTGTACCTTTCACATAACCAGATGATTTATCAGCTGATACTATCGTATATAATGATTTTCCTTCCTTATTTGTCCGTGTCCCGACACTAACTATTACCCTACCTTTACGACCTAAATTTATCTCGACATTATCCGGTGAAGTTTCAGGTTTTTTATTTAATATCTCATTTTGTAATTTAGTTACATTTCTAGCCGCTTCTTTGGCATCGGACATATCTTTAGTTATAGTCGACACTGTTTCACCTTGAGCGGCAACTGTTTGATCTAACCCTTGTTTTAACTCAAGTGGCAAATCCGTTAAGTCACGTCTGAATATTTGCCCAACTGTAACAATATTATCTTCATCAGATGATACTACTTCAGCTACTTTCCAACCTTTATTTGGTTTAGCACTATCAACGTACTCAAATCTAACTACCGAGGTTGTTTTCTTTTTTTCATCAGATACAGCCAAGGCACCTGGTTTTTGATATAAAGAATATAAATCGGCCATTTTTAATATATCTTCTACTCCAAAATTTTGTTGAAATCTAACAAAATTTTTATCGACTAGTGCACCCTCCGCTACAGATTTAGGACTAAGTAAAAAATCCATGACGGGTTTAAAATGATTTCTAGTTGCAGCCAACTCCTCTTTAACAGCAGCCGGTGAGTCATCACCCATTCTAACTTCATCTTGTACTAATTTATTCCATCTATTTTGTACAGCGTCTAAGATAGCCGGTGTCGCTTCTCTATACACATCATCAACATTACTATTATCCAGGACTTGATCGTGTGGATTGTAATACATAACTTTTCCATTTTCCACACGAAAATCCAATTCACTAATATCAACCCGAGTCGGCTCAGTTTCTCTGCGTGCTATAGGAATATGTGCTTCTTGGGCTACCATAAATAAATGTTTATTAAACTAATAAATAACTATTATTGTTTTTGAGTTTACTAGAAAAAATGCGAAAAGTCAAGCTAAAATAAAGCCTGCAAACTAGCTGACGAATTTACTTTGGCTTTCAATACAATGGCAGTGAGTTGTTTTATTACTACATTATTATTTATTCTATGCAATTTTATGGCTTGTCTTTTAGCTGAAGTAGACAACATTTCACCTTTAGTTAATATATGATCAACTGATAATGATAGTGAGGATAGTTTAACTGTTGTGTTGTAACGTGTGGCGATAACTATTTCTTCAGTGGTATCGTTATAAAAATTATAAACGAGTAGTTTACTGTTTTGTTGCGCTTGACCACGAATGGTTATCTTTTGTATTACACTACCATTGGCTATGTCGATTAATTCCACAACTCGACCAGTTTTGTTTAAAGCAATAATATAGTTACCATCATTAATTAAGGCAGCCACTGGTTTACCAACTCCAGAAAAAATCTTAAACGTGGCCGTTGTGCCATCTGCATAAGTAATAATGATATTTCCATTATTCAAAGTGGTAACACTAGCTGCCGTGTCTGACACGACCGGAATTTCTGGCTCTGGTGTTGGCTCTGGTGTTGGCTCTGGTGTTGGCTCTGGTGTTGGCTCTGGTGTTGGCTCTGGTGTTGGCTCTGGTGTTGGCTCTGGTGTTGGCTCTGG
>Ga0172379_10000271_pt1 | contig 138361 bp, 142 predicted proteins | sample GrowelOW334metaG_FD_119756 | JGI IMG/M metagenome (GOLD analysis project Ga0172379, IMG submission 119756) | Groundwater microbial communities from an aquifer near a municipal landfill in Southern Ontario, Canada - Groundwater well OW334 metaG | ecosystem: Environmental > Aquatic > Deep... | reverse complement strand
CCTCTCGCGAGGCGAGTTCTGCCGTCCCTCAAAAGTTTCTTGGTTACTTCTTTAATTATAAAGAAGTAACGGAGCAAAATATTATTTTAAGAAAAAAGTGATAGAGCGTCAGCGGAAAGGTAAACATTAAGACAGAGATTTCTCTCTTCGTTCGAAATGACAATTTGAAAATAACACTTATGCATAAAAAAAATTGGTTAATCTTCGATTTCGATGGCGTGATTGTCGACAGCTTCGATGCCGCCTACAAACTAAGTCAGCATTTACTCAAAACCAAAGACGAGGCCTCTTACCGTGCGCTTTTCCAAGGCAGTATTGCTGATGTATTAAAACAGAAACTCTCCCCTCGAGTGATTACTCGTTTTTTCCAACAATTTAATCGAGCAATGTTGGCACAACCAATCGTACCAGGAATGGCGGATCTAATTACGGCTGTTTCTAAAGATTATAACCTCGCCGTAGTGTCATCAAGCACCACCGGCGGAATCAAACGCTTCTTGGCAGAGTTTGAGATCGAACAATACTTCACCGAAATATTAGGTTATGATGTTGCCGGAAATAAATCGGACAAAATAAAAGATTTAATGAATACCTACCACTTTTCCAACAAAGAGTGTATTATGATTACTGATACCGTTGGTGATGTTCGCGAGGCCGCAATAGTCTCGGTACCATCGATTGCGGTATCGTGGGGTTATGAAAACGAACACGATTTTAAATCAATTAAAACGCATAAAGTTGTCCATACTCCGCTCGAACTCCAACAAGCCATTGATTCATATTTTCTATAAATACTATGCCCGCCGCCAAACTTACTCGTGATTTCCCGACAATTTTAGTGGTTTTCGGAGCCACTGGAGATTTAATGACCAAAAAAGTCGTTCCCGCGCTTTTTAATTTATATGAGAAAAAAACCCTGCCAAAATTACTCAACATTGTCGGTTTTTCTCGACGTGAGTGGAATAACGAACAATTTCAAGAGCACGTTCTTGGTATTTTAAAAAAGTACAAAGCCACCGAAGTGGTCAGCGAAGAAATGCAGAAATTCGCGAAAATATTTACTTATCATCAGGGTCAATTTGAAAATAAGGCCGATTATCTCCGCTTGGCAAAATATCTCGGTCGCATCGATGGTGAATGGCGTCTCTGTGCCAATAAATTATTTTATCTCGCGGTTTCTCCGGAGTTTTATAAAGGTATTTTTAAATTGTTGGACGACACCGAACTCACAAAACCGTGCAGTCCCGAAGAAGGCTGGACGCGCGTATTGGTCGAAAAACCATTTGGAAAAGATTTGAAAACTGCCGAAGAACTCGACAAACTTTTAGCGACCTTTTTTAAAGAAGTGCAAATCTATCGCATCGACCATTATCTGGCCAAAGAAATGCTTCAATCAATTTTAAGTTTCCGTTTTTCCAATAATTTGTTCGAAGCCAATTGGGGTAATCACGCGATTGAGAAAATTGAAATCCGCACACTGGAAGATATTGGTGTGGAGAAGCGGGGCACGTTTTATGATGGTATCGGCGCTTTTCGTGATGTTGGGCAGAATCATCTCTTGCAAATGCTGGCGCTCGTGACGATGGAACAACCGGTTTCATTTGACGCTGATGATATTCGTCGTGAACGCGCCAAATTACTCACCAAATTACATATTCCTACCGCCACCGAAATTAGCGCCACCACTTTCCGCGCGCAATACGAAGGTTATCAAACTATTCCGAATGTCAAACCGAATTCCACCACGGAAACGTATTTTAGAGTAAAAGCGACGATTGATTCCGACCGTTGGAACGGTGTGCCGATTTATCTCGAAAGCGGTAAACGAATGGGTAAACCACGGAAAGAAATTGTCGTAACTTTTAAACACGTTGAACCATGTTTTTGCTTGGCTGGTTCTGAGCATTACAAAAATAAAGTAGTTTTCAGCTTGGAACCGGAAGAGGGTATTAGCGTTTCATTCTGGACCAAAAAACCCGGTCTGCAACTCGAAATGGAAAAACGCACTCTCGATTTTACCTTGCGTCAACCACATGAACGTCAACAATACATCGAGGAATACGCCAAACTTTTGCTCGACAGTATCAATGGCGACCAAACGTTGTTTGTGAGTACAAATGAAATAAAATCCATGTGGTCATTTTCCGATCCGGTTTCCGAAGCCTGGGCGAAGAATGCCGTACCGTTGGTAAAATATTTACCCGACACCATGAATATCACGTCTGAAGCTAAAATCATCGAAAAAGACAGCGCGTCTACCAGCATGCCAAGACAATTTGGTTTGATTGGTTTGGGAAAAATGGGTGCCAATATGGCGCGTCGGATGGCGGAAAAAGGTTGGAAAGTCAACGCCTTTAACCGTACGACCGAGGTGGCTACCGGTTTAAATAAAGAGAATAGCAATATTGTAGCGTATCCAACCGTTAGAGAATTAATCACCGCCTTGCCAAGTCCAAAAGTAGTTTGGCTAATGGTGCCAGCGGGTGAAGCAGTCGATGAAATGCTTTTCGGCAAAGAAGGTATCGTAAAATTACTCAAAAAAGGCGACATTGTCATCGATGGCGGTAATTCTTTCTATAAAGACACCATTTCGCGCAACAAAAAATTGACCAAGCTTGGAATCAAATTTATGGACACCGGCACGTCTGGCGGTCCTGGTGGAGCCAGAACCGGTGCCTGCCTCATGATTGGTGGCGACGAAAAAACTTTTCAATTCCTCAAACCGCTCTATCGTGATTTTGCCAAAGATGGCGCTTACGAATTTTTCACGGGTAGTGGCGCCGGTCATTTCGTAAAAATGGTGCACAATGGTATTGAATACGGCATGATGCAAGCCATCGCCGAAGGCTACGCCGTCCTAAAGAAATCCAAATTCAAACTAAACTTGATTAATGTCTCCAAAATATACAACAACGGCAGTGTCATCGAATCCCGCCTCATCGGCTGGCTTAAAAAAGGCTTAGAAATACATGGTGATAACCTCAAAGATGTGCCGGGCAAAGTCGGTCACACCGGCGAAGGTCTGTGGACAGTCAAAACCGCCAAAGAACTAAAATTAAAAGCCAAAGTCATCGAAGAATCCCTGAAATTCCGCGTTCAATCGACAAAAAATCCAAGTTATACGGGGAAGATTTTGATGACGCTCCGAGAACAGTTTGGGGGACATAAAAAGTAGGCTGACAGTCATAAAAAAATCTGTTATTAAGCATGAAGTTATGGGAAACCCATTTCAGTTACAGGCCTGTCTCAGAGTGGACAAAAGAGATATTCCAAGTCCGCTTGAGATCGGTAAAAAATATAGTTTCAATAAAAGTGGACATAGACTTTATCAAATAAAAGTTCCAATGGATCTCCGCGATGAAAATTGGAACGCGTACGGCCGTTGTGTAATCATTGAGTATACTTTGGGAAATGAAAAAACTATTGGGACTTACGTTTTGGTTAAAATATTTGGTGAAGAACAACGTGAACAGGTTACTAAAGCGTTTGTTTCGGATGAAGAGGTTGAAGCGGTTTTAGCTAACACTAATTAATACATTCATTGTCATTTTACTCCCCAAATGCTATACTAAAAATGTACTAATATACTAAATATTATGTCAGCACCATCATCATATTCCAAAGAACTCATTACCGGCCTCGGTTTCGTACTGTTGGTTGGTATTGTTTTGTTGATTTTTTACTTTACCACTTCGCGTAACAATGGTATCGCACCGGCAAACGATGTCAGTGGTGGCGGGGGATCAAACTACCAAACGCCGTCAGGAGTTGCCAATACCCCTGGTAGCAACCCGGTCGTTACCACACCAGCTAAGACAGTTACCAAAACACCACCAAAAACTACGACCGTTGCCCCGTCCGCGCCCAAATCCTACATTGTCGATTCGGCAAAATTTAAAGCTTCCGGTTATTATATTCAAATCTACCCCGGTTGTCAGGCTACTCCTGGAAATTTAACGGTTAAAAAAGGTAGTCAAGTAATGTTTGACAATCGCAACGACAAAGGCCATACCATTGCCTACAAAGGTGTCAATCATTGGCTTGGCGCGTATGGTTACGCCATTCTCAAGTTTGATTATGTTGGTGATAACTACGTAACTTGTGATGGTGGCGGTAGCGCCAAGGTGACCGTAGTACCATAAAATGATAAATACCAAGAGCTCCGATGTTCATCGTAGCTCTTTTTTTATTCCAAAAAACGTGGTAGTATAATCAAGTATTTTTAACGCTAAACTATGTATAGTTTACTCGTAATTTTCGCCGCCAAATACTTAATTTTCATAAATATTGCTATCGTCGGCATCTATATTCTTTTGCAACCGCGAGCGCAGTGGAAACAAATAACAATTTTCGCGCTTTACACCTTTATTCCCATTTACATAATTTCATTTATCACGGGCAAACTTTATTTCAACCCCCGTCCCTTTGTGGTTGATAATATTATTCCCTTAGTCTCTCACGGTAATACCAATGGTTTTCCTTCCGATCACACTTTGCTAAGCGGGGCGCTGAGCGTACTCATGCTCAAATATAATAAAAAAATTGGCCTCACTTTAGCGATGTTTGCCGTCATCGTCGGTGTCGGACGAGTGCTGGCTGGTGTACACCACGCGATAGACATTGTGGCGAGCCTGGTTATTTGTTCGCTCATCGGCTACCTCGCCAACATTGTCTACGGCAAACGCCAGAATTTACAAAAAAAGGTGACCACTGTATAATCCCGTCACTGTAATCTGTTACTAATTATTGTCTATGCGCTATTCTCAACTCTTCGGAAAAACCAGTAAAAGCGTTCCCGCCGACGCCGAAAGCACCAACGCCAAGCTTCTCACTCAGGGTGGTTTTATTGCCAAGCAAATGGCCGGAGTTTATAGCTTTTTACCGCTCGGCTTGCGCGTTCTAAGCAAAATTCAAAATATCGTGCGTGAAGAAATGAACGCGGTGGGTGGTCAAGAGATTTTAATGCCGGCTTTAACTTTAGAAGAGAGTTATCTGAAAACCGGTCGCAACGACATGGATATTTTGTTCCGTACGGAAATTGTTGGTGGTACAAAAGCTGTTCTAAACCCCACTCACGAAGAGGTTGTCACTCCGCTCGTACAATCATACACATTTTCTTATCGCGATTTGCCGGTCGCCGTTTATCAATTTCAAAATAAATTCCGCAATGAAGCCCGCGCCAAATCTGGTTTACTTCGTGGTCGGGAATTTAGTATGAAGGATATGTATTCTTTTCATATTAATGAGGACGATTTGAACGTGTTTTATGACAAAATGATTGAGGCCTATTTTAAAATTTACCAACGGCTTGGTTTGGGAGACATCACGCACCTCACCTATGCATCCGGTGGCGCCTTTAGTAAATACTCGCACGAATTTCAAGCGTTGTGCCCCATTGGTGAGGATACAATTCACGTCTGTGAAAAATGTCAGGTGGCTGTAAATAAGGAAATAATTGAAGATTTAGCCAATACTTGTCCAAAATGTGGCAATCTTGATCTGGTCGAAAAAAAGGCGATTGAAGTAGGAAATATTTTTAAATTAATGACACGTTTTAGCGATTCATTCAATTTTAAATATAAAAGTGCTGAGGGCACCGACCACGCTGTTATCATGGGTTGTTACGGTTTCGGCCCATCGCGCGTGATGGGTACACTCGTGGAAATTTTCCACGACGACAAAGGTATTATCTGGCCGGAAGCCATCGCGCCATACCAAGTACATCTGGTGAGTTTAGCGAATGATGAAGATACCAAAACGGAAGCGGACAAATTATATAATGATTTAACGAAAAAAGGGATTGAAGTGCTTTACGACGACCGCGCCGAGGTACGCGCGGGCGAAAAATTCAATGACGCTGATCTTATTGGTATTCCAACCAGAATAATTATTTCAAAGAAAACTGTTAGCGAGCAATCGGTGGAAATGAAAAAACGCAATTCTCCAACAGCAGAGATGGTAAAGTTAAGCGAAATAAATAAACATCTTATCTAATATGTCCGTTGTCATTTATTCCACCGCGACCTGCGGTTGGTGCAAAAAAACTAAGGCTTTTTTTGAAGCAAATAACATCACCTTCACCGATTACAACGTCGGAGAAGACGAAAAAAAAGCTGAAGAGATGTTCGCTAAATCCGGTCAAATGGGCGTGCCGGTGATTGATATTGATGGAAATATTGTGGTTGGCTACGACGAGGCTAGGCTCAAGAGTTTGTTATCATTATAATTCCCATTATGTCCAATGAAGTTGTTTTTGATATTGAAACGCAAAATACTTTTGCTGACGTTGATAATGATTGGAAAAAATTGCGCGTGTCTTGTGTGTCGGTGTACCACTACGCTACCGACACTTACGAAAGTTTTGAAGAACACGAACTTGGTAAGCTCTGGCCAATTTTTGAGAAAGCGGAACGATTGATTGGTTTCAACAGCGCGCATTTTGATTTGCCGGTATTGGCAAACTATTATCTCGGTGATTTTTCCAAGTTTCAGCATCTCGATATGATGGAAAATGTAAAAGCGTCCGTAGGTTTTCGTTTAAAATTAAATGACATTGCTCAAGCCACCCTCGACAACGTCGAAAAAAGCGCCGAAGGTCTTCAGGCGGTGCGCTGGTGGAAAGAAGGAAAAATTGACGAAATAAAAAAATATTGTGAACAAGATGTGCGGGTGACGAAAGAAGTCTACGAGTTTGGTAAAAAAAATAAACAATTATTTTACAAATCATTGACGGGTGATGTTCTGCCGTTTCGCGTTAACTTTGATCTGCAAAAAGAAGGAATCAAAACCGCGCAAATAAATTTAACTTTACCGTTGTAGATATGGTAAAAAAAAGTAAAACTCAAGATTTTGAGATACCACATTCAATAAATATTGCTAGTTCCCAAGTTCATTTTGGAAATGGTGATAATACTAAAATACAGAACCAAAATACTCCGGAAGGTACTTTGAGTAAATATTGGTGGCTTTTAGTTGTCCCAATAATTGTTGCTGTGGTCGCTACTTGGTTAACTAATATTGGAAAATCAGTTCCTATATTAAATTTTACTAAAATTAGTACTAGTTTGAATGATAGAATTGTAACTACAACAGTAAATATTACAGATATTTTTGAAAAGAGTACTGAATTTAATACGTCTTTAGAAAAACAAAATTTTTTTATTAAATATAAAGACAATTTTGTTTATGGAGTAGGAAGTTTTAATGATATAAATAAAATTGGTGATTTGTATTATTTATTTTTGTATATAAAACAGATACCTGTTGCCTGTTCGTTTGAGAGTATCGATCCTGAAACTGAAAAAAAATTATTACTTTTAAAAAGTAATGATAAAGTTTATTTTAGTGGTATTTTTACTGATCAGAGGCTTAATTTGTCAGCTACGTGGTATGTTGAACAATGTACATTATTAAATTTGTAAGGACTTTTTTGTGCAAAAACAAAAAACAATTTACCTCGACCACGCCGCGACCACTCCCGTCGACGAAAAAGTACTGAAAGTCATGCAACCATTTTTTAGTGCTCATTTTGGTAATCCTTCGGCGTTGTATAGCGCCAGTGTGAAAGCCAACGAAGCGCTCAACGACGCCCGTCGTTCTATCGCCGAAGTATTAAATACCCAACCTGACACCATTATTTTTACGAGCGGTGGCACCGAAAGTGATAATTTGGCTATTTTTGGAATCGCAAATTCCCCCCTCGAGGGGGGCGTGGGGGGTGTGATGAACGAAGCACTCAAACCTCACACCCACCTACCTCCCTCAAGGGAGGAATCCGCAACGACTAAAAAACATATTATTTCAATTGGCATTGAACATCCTGCCGTCTTAGAACCTCTAGAACGCTTAAAAAACCAAGGATGGGTAATAACTTATATTCCCGTCGATAAAACCGGTCTGGTGAACGCTAGTGAGGTAATAAAGGCTATTCGACCGGAAACCATCCTCATTTCAATCATGTTTGCCAACAACGAAATTGGCACTATCGAGCCAATCGCCGAAATCGGTCGTCAACTTCTTCGTTATCGCAAAGAACACAATACTTCACTGCCATATTTTCATACCGACGCTTGCCAAGCCGCCGGCTATTTGGATCTAAGCGTGGAAAAATTACACGTTGATTTAATGACCGTCAACAGTGGAAAAATTTATGGACCAAAGGGCGTTGGCTGTCTTTATGTCCGTCGTGGCCTATCACTCGAACCGCAACAACTCGGCGGATCGCAAGAAAAACACCTGCGCGCCGGAACCGAAAATATTCCTGGTATTGTGGGTTTCGCTAAAGCATTAGAACTGGTTCATCAATCAAAACAAAAAGAAACTTTGCGTTTAGAAAAATTAACCGCTTATTTTTGGCAACAAATTCAAAAGAAATTTTCCCATGTCACCTTGAATGGTCCAATCGTGGGGGATAAGCGTTTGCCAAATAATTTAAATATTACTTTTCCCGGTGTCGATGGTGAGGCTTTGCTTATTTATCTCGATAGTTTTGGTATTAGCTGTTCCACTGGCTCCGCCTGTACCGCTACCACCGCTGAGCCATCACATGTTTTAAAAACAATCGGTTTGACTGAGGCACAAATCAAAAGTACCATTCGTTTTAGTTTGGGCAAAACGACTTCAAAACAGGATATTGATTATACAATTAGAGCTTTGACCAACCTTCTTCCAAAACTGCGGAGTTAAGCGAATAATTTGCCAGTTTTGCATATTTTTGCTAAACTTAGTGCATTATGTCTGGAAAACTCTATATCGTCGCCACCCCCATCGGCAACCTCAGCGACATCACCTTGCGCGCCCTCGAGACCCTAAAAAGTGTTGATATTATTTTGTGCGAAGATACGCGTGTGACCCGCAATTTACTGGAACATTACCAAATTAAAAAACCGACTTTAAGCTATCATCATCACAGCGACGCCAAAAAAGTCAAAGAAATTCAAGCCTTACTCGCGGACGGAAAAAATCTTGCCTTAGTTACCGATGCTGGCACGCCTGGCATCAGTGACCCGGGCAATCTATTAGTTCATTCACTCGTCGTACACCCTCGTTTGGGTATGGTAGGCCAGCCTGCTGAACAAGCAGAGGCAGGTTCGCCAATCGAAATTACCCCAATCCCCGGCGCCGCCGCCGTCACTGCCGCTCTTTCCATCTCTGGTTTTGCCACCGATCGGTTTATATTTCTCGGTTTTCCTCCTCACAAAAATAAACGACAAAAATATTTCAAAGAAGTAGCCGAACAAGAAGTAACCACGGTATTTTACGAATCCGGTCACCGTATTTTGAAATGCTTGGAAGCTTTACAGGAAGTTTTAGCGCCGACCAGAGAAGTAGTGATTTGTCGCGAGCTAACCAAAATGTTTGAAACGGTTTACCGAGGGACGATGGAAGAAGTCTCAAAATTAAAAATGGATGAACGAGGAGAGTTTGTAATTGTGATTAATCATATATGAAAAAAAATAATTATTTTATAACTACCGCCATTCCTTACGCCAACGCCGAGCCGCACATGGGTCACGCGATTGAGTTTTTGTATACCGATATCATGGCGCGTTATCAGCGCTTGGTCGGGAATGATGTGTATTTTTTGAGTGGCACGGATGAACATGGGCAGAAAATGTTAAAAACCGCTCGCGACGCTGGTCGCGAAGTGGCGGAATTCGCGGCCGAAAAATCGGCTATTTTTCAAAATCTACTGGACCAGTGGAATATTTCCAATGATGATTTTATTCGCACGACCGAGGAACGGCATATCAAAGGCGCGCAAGAATTGTGGAAACGAGTGGCGGAAAGTGAAGATATTTACAAAAAATCTTATACTGGGCTGTATTGTTACGGCTGTGAATCTTTTAAAACCGATAAAGATTTGATTGAAGGGAAATGCCCACTGCACAATCGCGCGCCGGAACCAGTCTCCGAAGAAAATTATTTTTTTCGTTTGTCCAAATATCAAGAACCTTTGGAGTTTTTATTTGAAAAAAATAAGACGTTTGTTTATCCGGAAAGTCGCTACAATGAAATGATGGGCGTGCTCAAATCCGGACTGGAAGACATTAGCATTTCACGCTCCAAAGAAAAATTACCCTGGGGCATTCCGGTGCCGGGTGACGAAAGCCAAGTGATGTATGTTTGGTTTGACGCTTTGTCCAACTATATTACCGCTTTGGGTTTTGGTAGCGATGAAAAGTTATTTAAAAAATTATGGCCAGGCGTGCACGTCATTGGTAAAGACATCAATCGTTTTCACTCTCTTCTTTGGCCCGCCATGTTGATGTCGGCCGGCATCGAACCGCCGGCGCAAATAGCCGTGCATGGTTTTGTTTATGCCGCTGACGGTCAAAAGATGAGCAAAACTCTGGGTAATGTCGTGAACCCGCTTGATCTCATAACAAAATTTCCACTGGAAGCGGTACGTTATCACTTAGCGCGCGAGATTCCTTTTGATAATGATGGTAATTTTTCTGAGTCGCAACTTGTTGAACGATATAATGGCGATTTGGCAAACGGTCTCGGTAATCTCACCAACCGTATTTTGACCATGATCGAAAAGTATAACAACGGAAAAATTCCACCGATTACAAATAAAGATGAAATGGTAATGAAAAAGATGAAAAAAACCTGGAAGACGTACAATGCCGCGATGGAAAATTTTTCTTTCCACCAGGCACTGGAGAATGTTTGGGAAGTGATAGCGGATTGTGACCGAACTATTTCGGATAAAAAACCGTGGGTTTTGGTTAAAGAAGACAAAAATACCGAAGTTAATGATTTATTACACCACTGGGCGGAAGCACTGCGACACATTGCGATAATGATTTGGCCAGTAATGCCGGAAACTGCCGAGAAGATTATTTTACAATTGGGATTAAAAGTGGAAAAAGAACTGGCCAAACCGCTCGCCGAACTGCAACAGTGGGTGGAGCTCACCGTGGGCAGTAAAATCGACAAAGGTGAACCGCTTTTTCCGCGCATTGAAACGAATAAATTAAAATAAATATCTGTGTCATTCTACGATATAATTATCTTAATCATCATTGGCGGCTTCGGTTTTGTCGGATACTATTTTGGTTTCGTGAGCACGCTCGGTTCTATTCTGGGTTCGGTGCTCGGAATCTACTTATCCACTCGCTACTATGAAGGTCTGGCGCAATGGTTGATGAAAATTACCGGTTGGACCGGCAATTTTCCCATCGTTGTTTCACTCATTATTTTATTTCTGGTTTTTAATCGACTGCTCGGATTTATTTTTTGGCTGTCCGAAAACGCGCTTAAGCTTGTCACTGAATTGCCAATTATTTTCCGGCTTAATAAAATACTCGGTTTTATTTTGGGATTATTTGAGGGCGTCCTGGTGATTGGTGTAATAGTTTTTTTTATCAATAAATTTCCATTGGGATGGCTTTTTATGGATCAGCTAGCGCGTTCACGACTGGCTTTGTATAGCCTCGGCATTGCGTCTTTTCTTTGGCCGCTCGTACCAAATGCCATAAATGAAATCCAGGATAGTATTACCAATTGGCTGATTCACTAGATATGATGATAGATACGCACGCTCACGCGCATTTTAACGCCTACAAAGCCGACATGGACGAAGTAATTAAGCGGAGCCTAGACAAAGGCACAATTATTAATTTAGTTGGAACCCAAAGCGACACCAGCGCGAAAGCGGTGACCGTTGCGGAGAAATACGATGGTGTCTACGCGAGTGTTGGCTTGCATCCTGAGCATCTTTTTTCCAAGTACGTGGACGAAGCCGAAGGAGCTTTTCAATCTCGCGAAGAATCTTTTGATTACGAATTTTATAAAAAACTTGGACAAAATAAAAAAGTGATTGGAATAGGGGAGTGTGGACTCGATTTGTATCGTATTCCCGATGGTCACAGTGCCGAAACCATGTTACCAAAACAAACGGAAGTTTTTGAACAGCATATCAAACTAGCCGCAGAATTAAATTTGCCTTTGGTTATTCACTGCCGTGAAGCACATCAATATCTAATCAAAATTTTAGAAAAAAATTCAGACAAAAAACTCACCGGCACTATTCACTGCTACACCAGTAATTGGACCAATGCCGAACAGTACCTTGCTATGGGTTACTACATTGGTTTCACCGGCGTCATTACCTTCCCCCCGCTCAAAGCCAACCCTCAAGCACAGATTGATTTACTCGAAGTGGTGCAAAAAATGCCTCTTGACCGAATGCTTTTGGAAACTGATTGTCCGTATCTTTCACCGATTCCATATCGTGGCAAACGTGGTGAGCCGTGGATGATTGAAGCGACAGCGCAAAAAATCGCGGAAATTCGAGGTTTAACGCTTGAAGAAGTACTAAAAATAACTACCGAAAACGCCAGAAAGCTGTTTACAAAAATGTTATAATCGACAATTGCAAAAATGGGGTTTGGGACCGCCAGCTGTCTGAGCCCTCGCGGGCGAGTTCTGCCGGCCCCAAAAGCTTTTGATTACTTTTCAATTATGAAAAGTAATGCCAGCCCGGCGAGGGCATCGCTGTGAGCCAGAGATCTCTCGGGGTGAACCCCCTCGAGATGACAATTAAAAAAATGAAAATGTTGAAAATGACTTATGCACAGTATTTTTTTCAAAAACCCCTTGACTTTCCCGCTAACTCTTGTATAATAATGGCGCTTTTATGGATAAGAATCAGTCCGCCGAAAAAAATCGACAATACTACCTGTTCGCCATGCGAATTATGGGTGATTTCGGGGCTACCATTGCTATTCCGGTCGTTGTATTTGTACTTATTGGACAACGTTTGGACAATACTTATCATACTGGCATTCTCTTTACCGCTTGTGGATTTGTTCTATCGGCGCTTATCTCCGGTCTCGCCATCTATCGCAAAGCCAAACGCTACGGTAAAGAGTACGAAAGTTTAAACCAAAAAATATCTAAATAGTTATGGCTCTTGTCTTGCCGCCACTCGCCGCTGAAACCCTCTTTCATATTGGACCGCTCCCGGTCACGAATACTATTATCAATACTTGGATCGCAATGATTATTTTTTTGGTGATGGGAATTATTATCAAACGCAATATTAATATTCGTCCCGGCAAATTTCAAAATTTTTGGGAGCACATCCTCGAGCTAATCATGGGCTATTTTGATCAAGTTACCGGTGATCGCGCCAAAACCATTAAATACCTTCCCATTTCCGGAACAATTTTCTTCTTTATTTTACTTTCCAACTGGATTGGTCTTCTTCCCGGAACCGGTAGCTTTCTTTGGCACCATGAACCGCTTCTTCGACCAGCCAACACCGACTTAAACCTCACGTTAGCCATGGCGCTTACCGCCGTGGTAATGTCGCATCTTTATGCTTTCGTAAGCGTTGGTTTTTTTGTTCACCTAAATAAGTTTATCCAACTTGGTAGTTTGGCCAAGAGTTTCAAAAAAGGTCCAATGGGCATACTTACCGCCGTAGTTGAATTTGCCGTCGGCCTTATTGAAATAGTGAGTGAGATGGCCAAAGTGCTATCACTTTCTTTACGTCTATTTGGTAATATTTTTGCCGGTGAGGTATTGATGACGGTCATTGCGAGTATTTTGGCTTTTCTTTTACCAACCCCGTTTATGCTTCTTGAGCTGTTGGTGGGATTAATTCAAGCCGGTGTATTTTCTATTTTATCAATCGTTTATTTAACGGTAGCGGGAACAGTACCTCATGGCACCGAAAAGGCTCATCATTAGTCAATAAGATTCACGATACACATAGTATCATGAATCGTGTTTATTAATTTAACGATGTAAGACCGTCCCAGGAGATAATTTTCCTAGAGAGCATGGATTACATCTGAAAGGTAATTGTATGGATCACGAAAGCGTTCTCGCTTTGGCCAAAGGTTTAGCTATGGCATTGGGTGGTGCACTGCCAGCCTGGTCAATCGGTAAAATCGTCAGCAAGGCCATGGAATCCATCGGCCGCAATCCAGAATCCGCTGGCCCGATCTTCGTCCCAATGTTGCTCGGTGCCGCATTTGCCGAAGCTATCGCAATTTATTGCTTGGTCGTTGTTTTCACTTTGAAATAGTTTGACTGGGATAGTCTCACCTCGAGGTTGTCCCAAATTAAATTAGTTTGAAATCTATGCAGTTTATAAGTACAGTATACGCCGCCGAAGAAGTACAAACTACTACGGCCGAAGATAGTGGTCCGCTTAGCGCGCTTGGAATTAATTCCACTTTGTTTTTGTTTCAGCTGGTGAACTTTGCCATCGTCGCGGTGATAATTTGGTTTCTCATTTTAAAACCACTGACCAAAAAAATGAACGAACGCCAAAAAATGATTGACGACAGCATCGAGAATTCCAAAAAAATTCAAGAAAATCTACAGAAAAGTGAAAAAACCTATCAAGAAAAAATTGATACCGCTAAAGTTGAAGCGAATAAAATTATTGAAAAATCCGGTCTTGAAGCCGAAAAAGTAGGCGCGGAAATGAAATTGAAAGCCAAGACTGAAATTGAAGGGTTGGTAGAGCAAGCCAAACGCAATATTCGTACGGAAAAAACTGAAATGGTGGCGGAACTGAAACAACATACGGTAGATGTCGTTGTTGCCGCTTTAGAAAAATTGTTATCCGAAAAAGTTGATGGCAAAAAAGATCGTGAAATTATTGAAGAAATGGTACAAAAAATAAAGTAAGAGAATTACTGTATGAAAAATATTTCCGCGCAAGATTACGCTATCGCACTCTACGAAATCACCACCGGCGCAAGCAAGGCGGAACTTGAGAAAGTTATTTCGGCTTTTGTACAAATGCTTTTTAAGGCCGGAAAATTAAAACAAGCCGATAAAATAATTAAAGAATTCATTCGTTATAGTAAAAAACAAGCGGGGATAATCGACATCACCATCACAACTGCTCGCGATATAGACGCCAAAACGGTTGCGCTCATCAAAAGCGCCTTTGGCAAATCGGTCGAGGCGGAATTACTGGTTGATCCGGCCCAGCTCGGCGGTATAAAAATAAAAACGGAAAACACGATTTTAGATGGCAGTCTCCGCACTCAACTCCTACGACTTAAACAACAACTTATCTAATGAACATTATACTGTATGTCCGTAAATCAAATTGTTGAAGAACTCAAAAAAAATATTGCCGGTTTTGAAAAGAAGATTGAAGTGGAAGAAATCGGCACTATTTTACAAATCAGCGATGGTATCGCGCGTCTCAGTGGCCTCACCAAATGCCAAGCCAGTGAAATGCTTGAATTTCCGGGTGGTACATACGGCGTGGCTTTGAATTTAGAAACGGAAACCGTTGGTGCGGTTATTTTTGGTGATTATAAACATATTAAAGAAGGTGACACCGTCAAACGCACTGGTCGTATCTTATCTGTACCAGTTGGTGAAGAGCTTGTCGGCCGTGTCGTAAATGCGCTTGGTCAGCCAGTGGATGGGGGAGCCGCCCTCAAATCAAAAACATTCTATCCAATGGAAAAAATTGCCCCCGGCGTCATGACTCGCGAACCGGTGACTCAACCGGTACAAACGGGTATTAAAGCAATCGACGCCATGATTCCAATCGGCCGTGGTCAGCGCGAACTGATTATTGGTGATCGTCAAACCGGCAAAACTGCTGTGGCTGTCGACACTATTATCAATCAAAAAGGCCAAAACATGATTTGCGTCTATGTTGCCATCGGACAAAAAGAATCAAAAGTTGTGCGCATCGCCGCCAAACTCAAAGAAGCGGGCGCGATGGATTACACTATTATCGTCACCGCTTCCGCCTCGGAATCCGCCGCTTTACAATATTTTGCTCCTTACGCCGGTGTCACGATTGCAGAATTCTTTATGGATCAAGGTAAAGACGTTTTGATTGTTTACGATGATCTTTCCAAGCAAGCGGTTGCCTATCGTGAAGTTTCACTACTCTTACGTCGTCCACCCGGTCGTGAAGCTTATCCCGGTGATGTTTTCTATCTTCACTCTCGTCTTCTCGAACGTGCCGCTCGCCGCAATAAAGAATCCGGTGGTGGTTCTATTACAGCTCTACCGATTATTGAAACGCAAGCTGGTGACGTCACTGCCTATATTCCCACGAACGTTATTTCTATCACTGATGGTCAAATTTTCTTGGAAAGCGACTTGTTCTATCGTGGTGTACGCCCAGCGGTAAACGTTGGTATCTCGGTTTCCCGCGTCGGTGCTTCGGCCCAAATTAAACCAATGAAGAAAGTAGCTGGTAAACTCAAACTCAACCTCGCCCAATTCCGTGAAATGGAAGCTTTTTCCCAATTCTCGAGTGATCTTGATCCTGAAACCAAAAAACAAATTGATCTCGGACAACGCCTTGTCGAAATCTTGAAACAACCACAATATCGACCAATGTCCGTTGAACACCAAGTAGCGATTATTTACGCTGTAAGTAATGGATACACCAATACTATTCCCGTGACGGAAATCGGCGCGTGGGAAATTAAATTCCATAAATATTTAGATGACCACAAAAAAGTGCTGCTTGGAAAAATCGCCGGCGGTACCTGGGATGAGTCAGTAGAGGCTGAGTTAAAAGAAACGATTAAAGATTTTGCAAAAGTATAATATGGAAAGTGAAACAAAGTACTTTGATGTACACGCTTTGGTCACACAATTAGATGCCCTTTTAGAGGACGCTAGATTGGTCTCTACAAGTACTGGGAATCTTAAAGATTTTGATAAAGCTGACGCCAGACTTAAAGAATTGAACGAGAAGTTTGTCGCAAATCAAAAGTTTCTTAGTGTTGATGAAAAAGATGAGATTCAATATATGCTAGGTGATATTCATAAACTGCTTTTTCCAACTGAAGAAAGAAATTAATTATGGGAGTAAATACCAAAACAATCAAACGACGCATTCGTTCCATCACCAACACACGCAAAATTACGCGCGCTATGGAAATGATTAGCGCGGTCAAAATGCGCCGGGCGGTGGCGAAGGTTTTGTCGACTAGAAGTTACTCCAATCTGGCTTGGGAGATGTTGAATGAGGTGGCCAAAAAAACTTATGTTTCACAACATCCTTTGCTCCACCGACGCAGAATCCACCGTATCGGTGTTATCCTTATCACGAGCAATCGTGGTTTAGCCGGTGGTTTCAGTAGCCGATTGCTTCAGCTGGTGGATAACTACATCAAAGAAAATAAAACCAAATACGCTATCGACGCGCAAATCATTCTCACCGGCCGTCATGGTAAAAAAATCTACCACAAATTTGGCCACAATGTGGTAGCGGAATTTAATAAAATCGACCTAACCACCACTATCGACGAAGTATTACCAATGGCGCAGATGGCGGTAAAAGATTATATTGAGGGCAAGTTTGATAAAATCGTGATTGCCTACACCGATTTTAACTCCGCCCTTCTCCAAACTCCGCGCATTAAACAAATTTTACCATTACAATACGAACCCGATCCGCTCCTGGATAAAAATAATGTAAAACCGGTCAAATTAAAATCGGATTACGGCTACCTTTTTGAACCGGATGCCACCCAAGTGTTGGATATATTGTTGCCAAGATTAGTGGAAATGCAAGTTTATCAAGCAATTCTCGAATCGGATGCTTCGGAACACAGCGCACGCATGCTCGCCATGCGTAACGCCTCGGATGCCGCGAAAGATATGATTAAAGAATTAAATTATAGTTTTAATAAAGCTCGACAAGCAGCGATTACGCAGGAAATCTCCGAAATCGTCGGCGGTGCCGCAGCCTTAGAATAATACTTTATATGCAGAACGGAACAATCATACAAATTATCGGTGTCGTCATCGATGCTCATTTCGAGGGGGAGTTGCCAGCTTTGTACACCGCGCTCGAAGTCAAACTTCCGGACGGCAAAAAACTCGTTCTCGAAGTACAACAGCACCTCGGTAACAATGACGTGCGCGCTATCGCCATGAGTACCACCGACGGATTATTCCGCGGACAGGAAATTTCCGCTACCGGCGCTTCCATTAGCGTACCGGTAGGACCGGAAACGCTTGGCCGCATGTTCAACGTCGTTGGTGAACCTATCGACAACAAAGGTGCGGTCAAAACCAAAAAACTTTATCCGATTCACCGTGCCGCCCCAGCATTTACCAAACAATCTACCAAATCCGAAGTTTTGGAAACCGGTATTAAAGTCATCGACCTCATCTGCCCATTCTTAAAGGGTGGTAAGATTGGTTTGTTTGGCGGTGCCGGTGTCGGTAAGACCGTTTTGATTCAAGAATTAATCCGTAACATTGCCGCCGAACACGGTGGTTACTCAATGTTCGCCGGCGTCGGTGAACGCAGTCGTGAAGGTAACGATTTATACCGCGAAATGCACGAAAGTGGCGTGCTTGATAAAACCGCCCTGGTCTTCGGTCAAATGAATGAACCGCCCGGTGCCCGCGCTCGCGTCGCTTTGACCGCACTTTCGATGGCGGAATATTTCCGCGATGAGGAAGGCCGCGATATTTTATTGTTCGTGGATAATATTTTCCGTTTCACGCAAGCCGGTTCGGAAGTTTCCGCTTTACTCGGACGTATGCCATCGGCGGTGGGTTACCAACCAACTCTCGCCTCCGAAATGGGCGCCCTCCAAGAACGTATCACTTCTACCGACAAAGGTTCCATTACTTCCGTACAGGCGGTTTACGTGCCAGCGGACGACCTTACTGACCCCGCTCCAGCGACAACTTTCGCTCACCTTGACTCTACCGTCGTATTAAATCGCTCACTCACTGAGCTTGGTATTTATCCAGCGGTCGATCCATTGGATTCCAACTCAACCATTCTTGATCCAAACATTGTCGGTGAAGAACATTATCGCACTGCTCGCGATGTGCAAAAAGTTTTACAACGCTATAAAGATCTTCAAGACATCATCGCCATCCTCGGTATGGACGAATTAATCGAAGACGACAAAACCGCCGTTTCCCGCGCGCGCAAAATTCAACGTTTCTTATCCCAACCATTCTTTGTCGCTGAAGTATTCAGCGGTATCGAAGGCCAATACGTCCCGGTAAAAGAAACCATCCGCGGCTTCCGAGAAATCCTCGACGGCAAACACGACGACAAAGGTGAGCAGGCGTTTTATATGAAAGGTTCGATAGATCAAGTAAAATAACCCACTGTCATCTTGAGGGGGTTCACCCCGAAAGATCTCTGGCTTACCAAACAACAAGTAATGTATGAGTCAGACCTGCCTGCCGGCAGGCAGGGATCCTTCACTTCGTTCAGGATGACAAAATAAAATGATATGCAATTCCAAATCATCACTCCCGAAAAAGTGGTGGCGTCAGAAGAAATTTCCCAAGTGAGTATCCCTACCACTACCGGCGAAATCACCATTCTGCCTCACCACACACCCATCATCGCGGTTATCCAACCGGGAGAATTAAGATATACCAAAAATGGTGAGGAATTCAGTTTGGCCATTTCGGGTGGTTTTTTGGAAGTGCGAGAAAATGGCATGGTGGTAATTTTAGCGGACACCGCCGAACATGCTCACGAAATTAATTTGGCACGAGCCGAAGAGGCACGAGACAAAGCCGCCGCTCTGATGCGTTCCGAACGCAACACAGAAGATGTAAACTATGGCGCACTTGCCGCGCAGGTGGAAAAAGAACTGGCACGTCTCCGAGTTGGCAACAAGTATCGTAATCTCAAAAATATTAAATAAACCTCAAAAAACCGAGCATAGGCTCGGTTTTTTGTTTTAGTGTCATTGATTGACTTTTACTTAAAATATAGGTATAGTACATCATTCTAGAATAAAACTATGACATCAATCACCAAACAACTAAACGACATCCTCAACACCGAAACCAAATTCCGCCGCGCGCAAATCGAACGGGCCTGGTTTGATGTAAATATAAATAGCTACGACGAAATTACCACCCTACCACTCGCTCTCCGTGAAAAACTCAAAGTGATTCCATGGATGTCATTCAAAACCCACACCGCGCTGGTCAGTAAGGTAGATAACACCCGAAAATATTTACTCGAACTAAACGATGGTAACTATATCGAAATGGTATTGATGGGTCGTAAAAACCGCAAAGAAAATGTCGGCGATGACGCACTCGATCGCTACACCATCTGTATCTCCAGCCAAGCCGGTTGTCCCATGCAATGTGTTTTTTGCGCCACCGGCAAAGCCGGTTTCAAACGCCACCTCACCGCCGAAGAAATCGTGGATCAATATCGTATCGCCCAACGTATTTTGGCCAAAGAGGGGAATCGTGTCAGCAATATCGTGATGATGGGCCAAGGCGAACCACTGCTCAACTACGACAACGTCAAACGCGCCCTCAACATCCTTCTGAAAAATACCGACCTCGGTAACACAAAAATAACCATGTCCACCGCTGGCGTAGTCCATTCGATGGAACAAATGCTCAAAGACGACGATTTTCCGCCGGTCCGTTTTGCTTTGTCGCTCCACAGCGCCATCGAAGAAACCCGCAAAAAAATCATGCCTTCCCACAAAAAAGGTTTTTTGGATTTTTTGGTCATTTGGGCGAACGCTTACCACAAAAAACTCGGCACTCGTACCCATTTCATTGGTCTAGAATACATCATGCTTGCCGGAATTAACGACGACGTAAAGCACCTCAAAGCCCTCATCACACTTTGCAAAAAGATGCCGCACCTCCGCGTCAATCTTATTCCATACAACTACACCGGTGACCCCGAATCCGCCGCGGCCGCGAACGCCCTAGAAGAAAAAATGGGCTCCAATTACCGCATCTTCACCCGCACACCACATGAACAGATTGAACATTGGCACGAAGAAATCATGAAAGCGGGTTTTACTTCGACGATTCGATATTCTCAGGGGCAGGATATTGCGGCGGCTTGTGGACAATTGAGAAATAGAGTTACCTAAACGACCTTGACATTTTTGTAATTTAAGATTAGGGTTATCACAAACCTACTGCAAGGGGAAACCATGGCCTTTGAACTCGCAAAAGTGAACCGCGTCCTCACAAACAACCCTCTTCTGAGGCTACTGCTCGATTTCGAAGCTCCCAGCCTCATTCAGCTCCTCGTCACCACGCTCGGAATGACCGAACAGGAAGCGGTTCGTCGCTTCGACCAAGCAAGAGCCTACCTGGCGGTCTACCGATACATGAAGCTGGGCGGAGTCATTCCGCCTTGGTATCCGAAACCGACCGGTCTTCCTCCCAAACTCCATGAGGTATTGAGAATCTATTGGGAAGATCTCCGCGTCAAGAACAGGGAATTCTACAACGAAGATCCCAGTGACCAGTACATCGCTGACCACGAGACGAGAATGAGGGGAGATAACCCACAAGGATCGGGGTTCTTCTTTTGGATGCTCCACCACCTGCTGACTCCCTTTGAACCTGAAGGCACACCCCCCTCAGACGATGTCAAACGACTCGTCGCAAGCACGATCCTGCTACTCGGCCTACCGTACGAAGCGGATCTTTGGCGGTAGGCTCACAAGTGGTCGGGGGTGCAATTCGAAACACCCCCGACCGCCAGAATTCATTTGTAAAACCACACGTTAGCTGAACGACATGAAAGATCTTCAAAATATATTTATGAAAAAAATAATAGTAATTCGTGGACCTCTGGGGGTAGGCAAAACGACCGTCTCTAAAATTTTAGCACAAAAACTGGACGTAGAATATTTATCTCTGGATAAAATTATTGATGATAATAATTTAAATAGCACAGCTAGAATACCGCTAGAAAACTTTCTCAAAGCAAATAACATAATTCAAAATATAGCGACAAAAAGCAAAAAAACATTCATTATTGATGGATGCTTTTATTATCAAGAGCAAATTGATGATTTAACTCAGAAATTTCACGATGACATACTGTTTTTCTCTCTCACAACTAATGTTGAAAAATGTATTGAAAGGGATGCAAAAAGAGAAAAAGTTTATGGCGAAGACTCGGCGCGATATGTCTATATGGTTACGACAAAGATTAAAGTTGGTCACGAAATTGATACTAGTAAAATAACAGCAGAAGAAGCTGTCGAAGAAATAATGAAAATAATTTAAACTAGACTACAATTGTTATTTATGTCCAAAGAAAATGGTAATAACTTCGAATCGCCAGTGAAAAATGAAGTTGAGCTTCAAACATTTATCCTGGATGTTGTGCAAGAGATTAAAAGCAAGGTTGCTAAAATTGACACTGACAAACACGTCAACTTTTTTAAAACAGAACTTATTAAAATTTTAAAAGAAAAAATTAGCACTCGACTTTCCGAAGAACAAATACAGCCGGTTTTGGATGAAATACAAAAAAAGATTGTGCATGCGGTTGATACGTTTACACCTCATCCACTCGATCCAGCGGGGAAACCAATGGCTGAAGTCGATTTAAGCCAATCATTGCTCGCAAAACTTCCTAATTATATTCTCCTCGAACTGCGAAAAATTAATACTGGCTATAATTTGTAAAACCCCACACTTTAGTCTATACTAAAAGTACCTTACAAGGTACTTTTTTAAATATCATTTCACTATGAAAACTAAACTCGCCCTCCTCACCGCCAGCGCCACCTTACTCCTCCTCGGCGCCGGCTGTAATTCACCATCCACAACAGAAAACACCCCAACCAAACCCGCCCAAGTCCAAAACACCGTCGTAAACACCTTAGTTGGCAACGATTACCAAAACGCTGTCTTTAATTATAAGGTTTCTTATCCAAAAGATTGGAACGTATCGGAGACTACTGCCGATGGCGCCACCATCATACCTAACAAAAAAACACATTCTGGCGCGGTCTCTATTATCACAGGCGTAATGGTGGTGGATGAGGTGTCGAGTGGTATCTTCGATTTTGTTAAACCCGATTGCGAAGGCTTTTCTGCCGGCGGTTTACGCTGGTGCTATTACCACGAGTTAATCAATGGAAACAGAACCGATCTCTACGTCGCCAACGATGGAAAGAATTTTCTTGGGACTTCATTTCACGTCGATAAAACACAAGAGAATCCCGAAGCGGAAATATTAGATTTTGAAAAAATCTTTAAACAAGTAGCAGCTTCCTGGCGTTCTAATTAATTTATTTCTTCTTTTTCAATTGTCATTCTATCATTGTAATTTCGAACGCAGAGAGAAATCTCTGTCGTAGTTTAATAATTTTCTCGAGCCCTCGCCGGGCTGGCAATACTTTTGTAACCAAAAGTATCCAAAAGTTTCGGGGGCCCAGAACCACTCGCCTGGCTCGGGCTAGCCCCCCGACCCCCCCGACAGACAGGTGAAAGAAGAATAAAATAAGGAAAAACAATTATCTCAATATGAAAAATATTATTTTAGCAATCTATTTTATTTACTATAGAATTACACCGATACTACTTTGTGTCGTTGGAATAGGATTATTATATTTTGGAAACGTAAATATTCAAAAATTACGAGCGGTATTAAATAATCCTATTATCACACAAGGAACGATAATCGGATTTGATAAAGGCACTCTTCGAAGACGACCTTTGCTGATTACAAGAATTAAATTTTTAACAGTAAATGGCGAAGAAGTTCAATTTACTTCAAGAGTTGCAAATATTTTATCTTACAAAATCAATCAACAACTTTCCATTATTTATGACCAATCCAACCCAAACAATGCTTATATTAACACTTTCTTAGATAAATACGTTTCAATCATCCTATTTATTGTTACTGGAATCGCTTTCATTGGTGTTGGGGTAACGAGCCTGTCGTTCACTTCAAAAAATAAGTTGATTAAAACAATCATCTAATTGGTTTCGAGGAAGCGACAACGGCAAGAATGGGAGTTTGAGGGGCGCCAGCTGTTTGAGGAGTTCGCACGACGAGTTCTGCCGTCCCTCAAAAGTTTCTTGCCTGCCCGCCTTTGGCGGGGTTACTTCTTTAATTATAAAGAAGTAACGGAGCAAAATATTGATTTAAGAAAAAAGTGATAGAGCGTCAGCGGAAAGGCGAGTGTGGATTCCCGCTTTCGCGGGAATGACAATGAAATGAAGATAAAGACGAGTTGATTAAACCGCCTTACTCGACTATAATAGAAGCACCTTATTTCGGTGCTTTTTTTGTAAACCTTTATGTCCAAACAAGAGCTAAATTCAGCCCAAAAGCAGGCGGTGGAGTATACCAAAGGCCCTCTTTTGATAGTAGCCGGCGCCGGAACCGGTAAAACCACCGTAATTACCAAAAAAATTGCTTATCTATTAGAAAATAAACTCACTTTGCCCGAGGAAATTTTAGCGTTAACTTTTAACGACAAAGCCGCCGCGGAAATTCAAGACCGCGTCGATGACCAACTTAGTATCGGCTATACCGACATCCAAATTTCCACCTTCCATGCTTTCTGCCAAAAAATATTGGAAAAACATTCGATTGATATCGGTTTGAGTAATCAATTCAAATTACTGACCCAAACCGCATCATGGTTATTCGTGCGCAAAAACTTTGCCAAATTTAATCTCGATTATTATCGTCCCCGTGGTAATCCATTCCGCCACATTTACGAACTACTCCAACATTTTTCCAAATGTAAAGACGAAATGATTTCTCCGGAAACTTATTTGGAACATGCCTTAGCGCAAAATGAAAGTGGTGACGAAGCGGCTAGTGAAGAAAAAAAACGTTTAACCGAAATAGCTAATGCCTATTCTACCTACAATCAACTTCTGCGTGATAACGCGCTCCTGGATTTTGGCGACCTTATTTACTATGCTAATGAATTATTAACTAAGCGCGCGAAAATTCGCCAAGAATATCAAAAACAATATAAATTTATCCTCGTGGACGAATTTCAAGACGTGAACTGGTCGCAATACTCGCTATTACAGCTTCTTACCGGCAGAGATACCCAGCTTACCGTGGTAGGGGACGATGACCAAAGTATCTACGCCTTTCGTGGCGCCAGCGTCTCCAATATTTTGCATTTTAAGGATGATTTTCCGGAAGCCAAAGAAATTGTGCTGAGCGAAAATTTTCGTTCGGTCCAGCCAATTCTGGACACCGCGTACACTTCCATTCAAAATAATAATCCCGACCGGCTCGAGGTTAAATTAAATATCGATAAGTCTTTGAAGTCCAAAGTCAAAAGTCCAAAGTCCAAAGTCTCACCCGTAGCACACCTGCACCACGCGACCCTCGACCAAGAAGCGCGCGCCGCGGTAGATGAAATATTGCGTCTCAAAAAAATTGATGAATCCGCCGAGTGGGATGATTTTGCTATTTTGGTGCGTGCCAATGGCCACGCCGATCCATTTCTCCACGAACTTGAAAACTCCCGTATTCCCTACGAATTTTTGGCTTCCGCCGGACTGTTTCGTCAACCGGCTATTATCGATTGCGTCAATTATCTCACCGCCGTCGATAGTTATTTAACCGACAGCGCCCTTTTTCGTTTGTTAAATCTACCTTTTTTGAATATAAAAGAAAGTGACATTCAAAAAATTACCCATGGCGCCAAGAAAAAATCTTTTAGTTATTACGAAGCCTTCAAACGCGGAAAAGAATTGGGTGTTTCCGACGAAGGACAAGCAATATGCAATAAAATCGTGAGCGCTCTCCATGATGGCATGCAACGCGCTCGCAGTGAAAAACCTTCGATTGTACTATATAATTTTTTGGAAAAAATCGGTTATTTGGCGTATTTAGCGCACGAAGAAGAACAAGGCAATCGTCCGGTCATTCGCGCCATCTATCACCTCAAACAATTTTTTGATTATTTATTCGAGTACGAAACTATCACGGCTGACCCAAAACTCAGTAATTTTCTCGAACATTTCAACATGATTTCCGAAGCGGGGGACCGCGGGGCGCTTTACCAGCCCAATGACACGCCGGATTCGGTAAATATTTTGACCATCCATGCTTCGAAAGGTTTGGAATTCAAATATGTTTTCGTTGTAAACATGGTGGAAGACCGTTTCCCCAGCCGTCGTCGCGGTGATGGTATTGAAATTCCTAGTGATTTAATCAAAGAAAAACTTCCCGAAGGCGATAGTCATTTTCAGGAAGAACGTCGGTTGTTTTACGTCGCCGCCACCCGCGCCAAAGAACGTTTGTATTTCACGAGCGCCGATGACTACGGCGGAACCCGCAGTAAAAAAATCAGTCGTTTCCTGAATGAACTTGGTTATGTCGCCGAAGGTGAAAAGAAAACGACCAAACTAATTCCGAAACGCGCCGAAGCGCCGAAAGAAAGCAAAGGCGAATTTGTTTATGATTTGCCAAAAGCGTTTTCTTTTTCGCAAGTGAAATCGTACGAAACTTGTCCGTATCGCTATAAACTGGCGCACATTTTGAAGATTCCGACCAAAGGTAGCGCGAGTTTTAGTTTTGGACAAACCATTCACAGCACCTTACAAAAATTCTACGGTCGCATCCAAGAACTCAATGCGGCCACGCAAACATCGCTTTTTGGTGAACCAAAATCCAATCACACTACTTCAAATATCAAAGTCCCGGCATTGGAAGAATTATTGAAAATATATGAAGATTCTTGGATTGTCGATTGGTACAACAATCAATCACAACGGGAAGAATATTATCAAAACGGTAAAGATATTTTAACCACATTTTATAAAGCCGAAGATGGCAACTGGACAATTCCGGTCGGATTGGAAAGTTGGTTTAAGATTAAAGTAGGGGAGTACTTCATTCACGGCCGTATTGATCGCATTGACGGTGGCCCGGACAAAAGCCTGGAAATTATTGATTATAAAACCGGCAAAGGAAAAGAAAAAATTACCGCTGAAGACAAAGAACAATTGCTGATTTATCAAATTGCTGTTGAAGAGTTGCCAGAATATAAACATCTTGGTACGCCAAAGAAATTAACTTATCATTACGTTAACGATAATTTGCGTACTTCATTCATTGGCGCACCGGAAGATTTGGAAAAATTAAAAAGCAAACTGCATAACACCATTACGAAAATTCATGTTGGCGATTTTGTCGCTACACCCAGTCAGTTTGCCTGTGACTACTGTGAATTTAAAACAATCTGCGAATACCGCGTATGATGAATTCATTTGGCGACATTTTAAGTAAAAATTCTTTCAACTCTCCGGTAATGAAAACTGTTCAAGCGACCGTCGTAGTTGAAGTGGGGAATGAAGCCCTGGTGCACTTTTTTGGGAAGCCAATTCTTGAGTATGCCCAAATCGGTTACATTAAAAATAATACTCTCGCGATTGCGTGCTTAAGCAGTATGGCCGCTCAGGAAATTAGAATGAAAGAAAAGGAAATATTAGCCTTTATTAAAGCCAAAGTACCGGCGGTTAAAATCGATAAAATTCGCTATTTATCCTAGGTATTAAGGCTTGCCAAATCCTTACAAATACACTACTATAACAAAACCTTATGAATCTACGTATTTACCTCATTTTAATGTCATTAGGCACACTTGGCTGTTGGATCGCTTGGTTTTTCGTCCTCAACAACATCTCACCAATCGACGCTGGATTATTGGGTCTTTTCTTCTTTTATTTCAGTCTATTTTTGGCCATCGTTGGCAGTTTCTCCGTTGTCGGCTTCCTTGTTCGCCGTTTTTTCTCCAAAAATGACGAAATAGTTTTTCACCACGTTCGTCAAACTTTTCGTCAAAGCATCCTCTTATCTATCCTCAGTGTTGGTTTATTATTACTCTTGGCCAACGGATTATTTTTCTGGTGGAACAGTCTTTTGCTAGTTAGTATTTTTATATTTATCGAAATATTTTTAGCCACTAAAAAACCTTCCCCGACCGTCTAGTTATGTTTGAAAATCTGTTTAATAAATTTAGAAAGGAGCTCGGTATTGATCTTGGTACGGCCAATACGTTGGTGTACGTAAAGGGTCGTGGTATTGTTATTAATGAACCAAGCGTCGTCGCGGTCAATACCAAAACCGAACAAATTTTGGCGGTTGGGCACGAAGCCAAAGACATGCTTGGCAAGACGCCGCCGCATATTATAACTACCAGGCCGCTCACCAACGGTATTATTTCAGATTTTGAAGTAACAGAAAGAATGTTGCGTTATTTTATCGATAAAGTATACGAAGACAGTGCGTTAAATTTTATCTCTCGTCCCCGCGTAGTAATTGGCGCTCCCGTGGATATCACGGAAGTAGAACGTCGTGCTATCGGTGACGCTGTCAGCAACAGTGGCGCTCGCGAAGTCTGGATTGTGGAAGAACCAATGGCCGCCGCGATTGGCAATCGTATGCCGATTCGTGAACCGGTGGGAAACTTAATTGTCGAAATGGGTGGTGGAACTTGCGAAATTGCGGTTATTTCTTTGAGTGGTATTACTACTCGAAAATCCATTAAAATTGCCGGTGATGAATTGAATCGTAATATCGTGCAATATGCTCGCGACGTTTTCAATTTACTGCTCGGCGAACGTCAAGCGGAAGAAATTAAAATCAAAGTCGGTTCGGCGATTGAACTAAAAGAAAGAATAGAATTCCCCATGCGCGGACGTGATTTGCTTACCGGCTTGCCAAAAGAAGTCATGATTAATGACGCCCAGGTTCGCGAAGCAATGATAAAATCACTACGAGTAATTGTCGACAGCATCAAAGATATTTTGGAAATCACCCCGCCCGAACTGGTCGCAGACATTCACGAACGTGGCATTCTCATCTCCGGTGGGGGAGCGCTGATGCGCGGTATTGATCAACTCATTAATCGTGCTATCGAAATTCCGGTACGCATCGCTGATGATCCACTTACCGCCGTAGTACGTGGCACCGGTATACTGCTTGATGATGACGCGCTGTTGCGTGAAGTAGCAATCTTTCCTCTTCAGTCAAAACAAATGTAAACGATACCTATGGTGCGTATCGCATCGAAAAACTATTACTTTGCGGTGGGTGCGTTTTTTGTCGTTCTTTTGATACTCCATTACACCGCTATACTGCGACCAACAGAAGATTGGTTGCGTAATTTGTTGATTCCATTTTTAAGTGATACTCATGGATTAAGTATTAAAACTAATACTAATTATCAATTTTTTGCCAATCGCGATGAGTTTATAAAAGCCTATGGTAGCTGCATTAGAGAAAGTGAAAGTTGCGCTGTCGCCAACACCCAACAAAAACTTCTGGTTGAAGAAAATACCGAATTACGTCGACAGTTAAATTTTTTTAGTAAAATAAATATCGCGCACGTGTTGGCAGATGTTATTGGTAAAGAGATTCTTAGTACCGACCAAACAGTAATTATTAATCGAGGAAAAGATTATGGAATTTCTGTTGGTGACCCGGTAGTAGTGGGGGAGGGGATAATGGTGGGAAAAATAATCAAAGTCGAAAATAATACCGCCATCATCAGATTACTGAACGACAATGAGAGTCGTATTGGCGCTACTATAGTCAATAAGGATAAAAGTGAAGGTGTCGTGGAAGGTGGTTTTGGAATAAGTTTACAAATGAATTTGATACCGCGTGACGAAGTAGTCATCGTGGGTGGAAAAGTAGTGACCTCCGGTTTAGAACGTTCCGTTCCTCGCGGACTGCTTATTGGTACCGTGGCCGCCGTACAAAATGAACCTTACAAACCGTTTCAACAAGCCATTCTTACTCCCGCTACTAATCTCGAAAAAATTGAGTTGGTAAGTGTATTGCTTACAAAATAATATGTGGGGAAGATTCAAGTTATTTGGCTGGATTATTTTTAGCATACTGGGTATTTTTTTATTACACATTCTCATCGCTTATCTTTCTCCTTTTCCTTTCAATCAAATCAACGTCACTATTTTATTTTTAATTTGGGAATATGTTTATCGCGCCAAGACGAACACGCTCTGGATTGCTTGCGGTCTGGCACTTCTCATAGAACTTTTTTCCGGATTACCTTTTGGATTTACCACCCTCGCCATACTCACTACATTAGTAACGACGCGTACTTTTTTTAGCATCATTTTTACAGATTTTTCTTGGGTAACAATTTTTTTACTCGGTGTTTTTGCTACCCTGATTATCGATTGTTACTTGTATCTCTTCACCAGCAGTCTGCATATTTTTAATGGCGACACCTTGCCGCTTTTTACCAATTTATTTGACGCAGTAATTAAATTATTCGTTAATGGTTCTGTATTACTAATTGTCTACACCATACTAAAATTCTTTAAATCTCCAAAAACACGACAAACACATTTCTAAAATTATGGTGCAAAACCCATTTAAAATTGAGGATGATTTATTCCCCAAAGGAAATCTCGACGGCAAATACCGGACGAATTGGGTCGAAGAATCATTTGATCTTGAGCGTGAGCAAAATAAAAAATTAGCAATCGCTCATACTCGCGGTTACATCGGCACTAGTATTAGCGTAAAAAAAAATATTATCATGCTTTTGCTGATAAGCTTGGGCTTAGGAACTATTTTAGGCCGAGCAATTCAATTGCAAATTTTTAATGGAAATCATTATCGTTCGTTGGCGGAAGGTAATCGTATTAGACGTATCGCCATTCCCGCTGAACGAGGTATTATTATTGATCGATTTGGTATTGAGCTAGTCCATAATATTCCCGGTTTTTCTTTGGCTTTAGTGCCACAAGATTTACCACACGACCCCCTCAATCGTTCAAAACTACTGTCACAAGTTGCTCAAATTGCCAATGTACCTAAAGATTCACTTACGGCTTTGCTGACGAGATACGGCTCATACAGCTTCGAGTCATTACCCATCAAAGACAACCTCAATTATAATACCGCCTTAAAACTATATATTCAAAATGCGACACTTCCGGGTATCGAGGTCAAAAGCGGAAGTGAGCGTGGTTATTACACACTCGACAAAACCAGTAGTACCAAGCAAATTATCCCCAGTCTTTCACATTTACTCGGTTATGTTGGAAGATTAAATGACGCTGAAGTCGAAGCGGACGTCGATAAAAATTATTTACCATCGGATATTATTGGCAAAACCGGCCTGGAAAAACAGTATGAAATGTATTTGCGTGGAACTTATGGCCGAAAGAAAATCGAGGTAAACGCAATCGGCAAAGAACAAAGCGTATTGGCAGTCGAGCCGCCAATTCCCGGACAAGATGTTGAGTTGTCAATTGATCTGGAAGCGCAAAAAAAACTTGAAACATTGGTAAAAGATACTGCCGACAAAACCGGACAAAAACGTATTGCGGCTATCGCGATGGACCCCAACAACGGTGAAGTTTTGGCACTGGTAAGTTGGCCAACCTTCGATAATAATAAATTCGTTCAAGGAATTGATACTGCTACCTATCAATCATACATCAACGACAAAGACAAACCGCTTTTCAATCGCGTAATTAGCGGTTTATACCCTCCCGGTTCAACTGTGAAACTAGTAGTGTCCGCCGCCGCGCTCCAAGAAAAAATTATTACTCAATTTACTTCCGTCAACAGTGTCGGTGGTTTACAATTGGGAGACAGATTCTTTAAAGATTGGAAAATTGGTGGCCATGGTATTACCAATGTTACTAAAGCGCTGGCTTGGTCAGTCAATACGTTTTTCTATTATGTTGGTGGTGGTTATCAAAATTTTGTCGGCTTAGGAGTTGATCGCTTAGTGATGTATATGCGCTACTTCGGCATGGCGGCAAAAACCGGCATCGACTTACCCAATGAAAACACTGGCTTTCTGCCCAGTCGTGATTGGAAAAAAACTACCAAAGGTGAATCTTGGTATGTTGGCGATACTTACAACCTATCGATTGGCCAAGGTGACATGTTGGTGACGCCACTGCAAGTAGCACTTTGGACAGCCGCGGTTGCGAATGATGGGATACTGGTAACTCCACATTTAGGTAAAAAAATCATCGAATCTGATACTAAAAAAGAAACCATTTTAAAATATCCTTCTCATGAAATCACCGCCGTCAGTAAAAGCAATTTAGCAATTGTTCAACAAGGCATGCGTGATTGTGTCACCTATGGCAGTTGTAAAATGCTCGGATCCCTTCATTTCTCTACGGCCGGTAAAACCGGAACCGCTCAGTGGAGCAATACACACCCCACCCATGCCTGGTTTACCTCTTTTGCACCATACAAAAATCCACAAATTATTGTGACGGTGTTGGTAGAAGATGGGGGAGAGGGAGCGAGTGTCGCCCAACCAATTGCCCTAGGATTTCTGAATTGGTGGGGGAAAAAGTACTTACCATAGTATTGTTGACAGTCAACTGTAATTTGTTATACTAAGCACAGACATTAATAATCATGTAAATTTTGTATGGATGAAAATATTCATTACCTTTCGGCCGTCAGCCTAGAAGAATTAAAAAAAGAATCAGAAACACTCAAAAATGCCACTATTCCCGAAATCGCCCATCGTATTGACGAAGCAAAACAACAGGGTGATTTATCCGAAAATGCCGAATACCACCAAGCGCGCGAAGATATGGCGTGGGCGCAGGGTCGAGCTCTAGAGATAGAAAAAATCATTATTAATTCCAAAGTTATCGTAAAACAGAAAAGTGATACAGTAGTTGTTGGTAGCTCGATTATTGTTGAAGTAAATGGAAAAACTAAACAATACAATATTGTTGGACCGCAAGAAATTAATCCCGCTAAAGGATTTATTTCCAATGAGTCTCCACTGGGAGAAGCATTTTTAAGCCACAAAGTAGGAGATAGTGTGACCGTTGAAGTTCCTTCTGGAAAAATGACTTACAAAATCATCGAAATTAAATAACCAATTTCATCTGCCACCTACTCTAGGTGGCTTTTTTGACTAAGTATAGGCTTTTGGGTATAATAAAGTCACTATTTCTATGAATAAAATGCCTACTACAAAAACTATTCCTGCTGAAGCCGATATCCGTTTTGAACACTTAGAAGCGTTCAAACAAGCGGGGATTGAACCATATCCAGCGCTATCGAAACGCACTCACGTTTTGGAAGAAGCAAGGAATTCTCCTGAAAGCACCACTGTAACAATTACTGGCCGTCTTTTGTCGCGTCGAGAAATGGGAAAATTAACTTTTTGCCATCTCCGAGACGCGAGTGGTACGTTACAAGTAGTATTGTCCGAAACTGATGTTGGAAAAGATATCTGTAAATTTTTTAACAAAAATATTGATTTAGGCGATTTTCTTCAGATAAATGGCACGATGTTTGTCACACACAAAGGTGAAATAAGTGTGTTAATCAAATCATATGCACTGTTGAGTAAGGCGCTACTACCATTACCGGAAAAATGGCACGGTCTCACTGACACGGAAATTCGCTATCGCAAACGCTATCTTGATCTCATCGCGAACGATGAGGCGATGCGAATTGCAAAAACGCGCAGTTTGTTGGTTCGTGAACTCCGAAATTATTTCGATAATCATGGTTTTTTTGAAGTCGAAACGCCAATTTTACAATCTCTCTACGGTGGCGCGCTCGCTAAACCATTTGTTACACACCACAATGCATTAGATATTCCATTATATTTGCGTGTTGCCCCAGAATTATATCTCAAACGCCTGATTATTGGCGGTTTTGAAAAAGTATACGAAATTGCCAAGTGTTTTCGTAATGAAGGCATTGATCAAAATCACAATCCGGAATTTACTCAAATTGAATTTTATTGGGCCTACGCCGACTATACCATGCTCATGGACTTAGTCGAAGATTTGTTACCAAAACTTATTGAGTCAGTGGGTTTATCAAAAAAATTCAAAACCACTAATGGTGAAATAGATTTCACGCCGCCCTATCCGCGAATCACCATGCGCGCGTTGATACAAAAATACGCTAAACTTGATATTGAGGATTTTCCCGATCAAAAATCAATGTATCAAAAAGCTTTAACCCTCAAACTCGATAATATTTCTCCCGGTGATGGCCGCGGTAAGCTTATTGACGACATTTACAAAAAATTTGCTCGACCAAAAATTGTTAATCCAATTTTTGTCATTGATCATCCGGTGGAATTATCCCCATTAGCCAAACGCCGTTCCGACAACCCTGCTTATGTTGAGCGTTTTCAATTGCTTTGTGTTGGTGGTAATGAACTCTGCAATGCTTTTTCCGAGCTTAATGATCCGCTGGACCAAGAAAAACGTTTCCAGGAACAAACTGCCAATCGCGCGGCCGGGGATGAGGAAAGCATGCCTTACGACGCGGATTTTATTACCGCGCTAAAACACGGCATGCCTCCCACCGCTGGTCTCGGCATGGGCATCGACCGACTAATAAAATTATTACTAAACGCCGATAATTTGAAAGAAGTTATTCTTTTTCCCACTCTTCGACCGGAAATGCCGGAAACCCCATGAAATATGAAAAAAGTAATGGTCTTTGGGACATTCGATATTCTCCACCCGGGCCATATCCACTTGCTAAAAGAAGCAAAAGAATACGGTGATTTTCTGATTGTGGTAATCGCTCGTGACGCTACCGTTGAGTCGGTAAAACGCCACAAACCGGCTCACGATGAAATCACTCGCCGTGCGCAAATTACCGCGCTTAAAATTGCCGACAAAGTGAGATTGGGAAACTTAGACAACAAACACGATGTACTACGCGAAGAAAAACCCGATATCGTAGCGCTCGGTTATGATCAGCAATACTTCATTGATGACCTAGAGGAAGCTCTTGAAGATCATGTGCAAATTGTTCGTTTAACCGCGTTTAATCCTGATAAATACAAAAGTTCAAAATTGCGTCCTGAAATTGGGTCGCAATAACCAAGTAAAAATATTCAAAAAAATTATGCTGATTAAATAATATGCTTGATATAAAGTTTATCCGAGAGAATGAAGAACTCATTGAAAAAAATAATCAGAGCCGTCGAGTCAGCGTCGAAATGAAAAAACTACTTAAACTTGACGAAGAAAAATCTGATTTACAAAAACAAATTGACGATTTACGCGCTAAACGCAACGTCGGATCCAAAACCAAACCGTCACCAGCGGAAATAAAACTCATGAAAAAAATCGGTGGGGAAATTGCCGATTTAGAAGCAAAACTTAATGAAAATAATACTGAGCTTCTCGCCGAACTCATAAAAATCCCCAACATTAACCACAAATCAACTCCAATAGGTAAAGACGATAGCGAAAATACTATCGCCAAAACTGTCGGGAATAAACCGGTTTTTACATTTAAAGCGCTGGAACATTTTGCGGTAAAAAATGCCTCCGCCGGAATTGATATGGAACGCGGAGCCAAGGTATCCGGTTCTCGATTTTATTATCTCAAAGGAAAAATCGCTATCTTAGAACGCGCCATCATGCAACACGCGGTTGACTTTATGGTGCAAAAAGGCTTTGAACTGGTTTTACCACCGATAATGGTAAAAGAAGAAGCAATGTACGGTACCGGTTTTTTTCCCGCCGACAAAAATGAAATTTACACCGTCAATCCAAGCGAAGACAATCTTTTCCTCGTTGGCACGTCCGAAGTTCCACTCATCTACATGCACGCGAATGATGTATTTGAAGAAAAAGATTTAGCGAAAAAATACGTCGCCATTACACCTTGTTTTCGACGCGAAGCGGGAAGCTACGGCAAAGACACCAAAGGGCTTTTCCGCGTCCACCAATTTTATAAAGTCGAAATGGTAGTTTTCAGCACCCCCGAACAATCTTGGGAATTACACGAACAACTACTCAAGCACGAAGAAGACTTTATTACCTCTCTTGGCTTACCTTACCAAGTAGTAAATGTCTGCTCTGGTGATCTCGGTTTTCCGGCGGCTAAAAAATATGACTGCGAAGGTTGGTTTGCCGGACAAGAAAAATACCGCGAATTAACTTCAACCAGTAATACTACCGATTATCAAGCGCGCCGAAGTAACATAAAATACAAAACAAAAGATGGTAAACGCCAACTGGTCCATACATTAAATGGCACTGTTTCAAGCGACCGACCACTACTCGCCATTATCGAAAATTTCCAACAGGCCGACGGCTCAATTATTATTCCTGAAGCGCTTCGTAAATACACTGGATTCGATGTAATCTAGACTACCTATGCTTACCTGGGTAGAAATAAAAAAAGCCAATTTACTTCATAATCTTCAACAATTTCGGACACTTATTGGTGACCATCCACTCCTCATGCCGGTGATTAAGGCCAACGCTTATGGCCACGGAATACTGGAAGTAGGGGAGTTGTGTGACAAAGCCACTGAAGTTGATCGGTTGTGTGTCGCCAGTCTTGCCGAAGCTTTACAACTCCGGGATTTTTTTATTAAAAAACCCATCCAAATACTTTCTTTTTTCGAATTCGACGAACAAAAAGTTTCACGCGCCATGCAATCAAATATAATTTTTCCGCTCTACACCCTCGAACAAGCTGCTTTTCTGAATACCATCGGTGAAAAAATTGGCATGAAATGTCGTGTTCATCTGAAAATCGATACTGGAACCTCGCGAATTGGCGTGCGTCTAGAAAATTTACCGGAATTTCTTCAGGTGATAAAAAAATCACCTTCCCTTAACCTCGAAGGACTTTGGAGTCATTTTTCTTCCAGCGAATCAAATCGCTCAATCACCGAACGCCAATACCGTGAATTAATTTTAGCGGAATCAATTCTCAAACGACAGGGGATTGCTGTTCCACTCAAACACTTCGCCTGCACCGCTGCCGCCGCGCTTTATCCATCTTTTCGATTGGATGCGGTCCGTTTGGGGCTTGGGTTATACGGTTTATATCCCGCTCCCTCAATCAAGAAAATAATCAAACTAAAGCCCGTGCTGAGCTGGAAAACTACCATCTTACAAATTAAAACTGTACGAAAAGGCGATAAAATAAGCTATAGTGGCACTTATACCATGCCTAACGAAGGCAAAATTGCGGTTTTACCGGTTGGCTACGCCGACGGTTATAATCGAGCGTGGAGCAATCAAGCCGATGTGCTCGTGAATGGAACACGTTGTAAAGTGCGGGGACGAGTCTGTATGAATTTAATGATGATCGAAGTTACAAAGGTAAAAAAGTGCGCGGCAGGGGACACGGTTACCCTGCTTGGACCCAGTCTAAATGAAGAAATTACCGCCGACGAATTAGCCACGCTTACGCCCGACACTATCAACTACGAAATATCCACAAACATCAGTCCACTTTTATCGCGAAAAGTGGTATAATGGTTTAGAGGAGATGTTAACTCTCCAAAAAAACATGAGCTACCATCGTTTTGGTCAGACCTATCGCAATGAAAAACCAAAGAAAAATGGTTGGTCTTTTTTTTCAAAAAATAAAACAAAACGCGTCAAGCATTATTCCGCCGGCTCTATCACTCTTAGCAACCCATTCAAACGCGCTCACAAAGTAAAAACAAATCATTTTAAATTTCGAAGTTTAGTGCTTCCTACTATTCTTGCTATTTGGCTTAGTTTAATGTTGTATTTACCTTATTTTACGATCAATAATGTCACTTTCAATGGTCTTAAAATAATAAAACAAACGGATATCAAGTTGGCAACCGAACAAGAATTTTTTACGCCAAAACTAGGCTACCCGGCCAGTAATTTTTTTCTGGTTAATAAAAAAAATATTTCCGATTTTCTTCAGAACAAATACGCGCTCAATAATATTACTGTAGAAAAAATATTTCCGAACACTTTAAAAATCACTGTTGAAGAAAAAATTACTTCGGTAATTTATGATAATGGTTATGCTTATTATCTAATGGGGGAGGATGGCACAATCATCAAACATCTGCGCGATGTTCATAATTCCGAGTTCGTACTCGCCACCGACACACCAAAAATAATTATTTCGACCACCACACCAAGTACCACGGTTAAATTGTCCAATATTAAAATTTCCGCTGTAAATACTACAGCTTCTTCAAATCAATTTACTAATACTACCCATATCCCAGCCTATGGCGAAATGCTTATGGAATATGGACGCTACCCATTATTATATGACTTACGTCATGAGTCAGCTTTAGAGAACACTACTATCATGGCTGCCACATCTATAAAAGGCCTTCTAGCCTTCTACAATGCTCTGGAGAAGGGGAAACTGGCCATGGTAACTTATACCACAATAAGTGAAATTGATGGTGGTATAACGCTTTACACAACCCAACCATGGAAAATCTTCATTCAACCGGCCAACGACATTGCGGCGCAAATAAATAATCTCAAAATTATTTTGAACAGCAGTAAACCAAAAGAGTACATCGATTTACGATTTGGTGACAGGGTGTATTGGAAGTAGAGGAGAGCCTAAAAGATTCAGAAAGATGTGGATAAGTTATTTTGACAAAAGTAATGTAATAATATAGAATTGAGTATAATAACTCTTACACTCAATTACTTTATTTCAAATATAACCAATAGGGTAATAAAGAGATCCCTGGTGAACATTTTCATTTCACCAAAATAAACATCACCCTACGATCGCTTCAGAAGCGTTTAAAAACTTTGAGTGCTGTGATATCCCTCTCTAAGGTGCTCACTCTGACTACCAAGACCGGTTGAAAGCCACATAAGCGCCTAAAACGTCGCATAAATTATTCGACCCGCGAAAGGGAAGTAGACCGCAAAGAAAATTGTCAAAAATATGATACCACCACTCCCCTACTTGGACGATTTTATTTTAAATCTTAAAGCAAATAACTTTTCCGAAGAAACATCGTATAATTACGATCGCGATTTGAAAACTTTTGAATATTTTCTTAATAATGATATAAAAAAATCTTTTTATAAAATCGATAAAACCGATATTTTACGATATAAAGCATATCTTACATCGATTGATAGAAAAACTGCCGCCAATGAAAAAACTGACAAAAAATTAAGCAGTTTTTCTATCAACCGCATGCTATCCGCGTTACGATCATACCTCAAATTCATGGAAGATATGGATCACACACCGCCAGTTTCGTCCGCGGCGATCAAACTAATTAAAAATATAAAAAAACATGGTCAAGTGCCGGAATTCGAAGAACTTATTAAAATCATTGAAGCGCCGACAAAATATGAAGATGATGAAAAAATTGCTCTCCGAAATCGAGCTATACTGGAAACATTATTTGCAACTGGCATGCGTATTTCCGAGCTTTTGTCATTAAAAGTAAATCAAATTGATAAAACAGGACGCGTATATATATTGGGAAAAGGAAAAAAACAAAGATTTGTGTACCTGACACCACGAGCACTAACTCATCTAAAAAATTATCTTGCAAAACGTAGTAGCACGTCTGAAATGCTGTTTGTCCCCTATCGCGGAAAAAATAATAAAGAAAAAAATAAAAAACTTTCTTCTAATTATTTACAGTATAAAATAAAAAAATATCGGGAACTGCTAGATTTAAATATTCCCATTAGCGCGCACACTTTAAGACATGCTTTTGCTACATACCTAGCTGAGAATGGTGCTAATCCGGCCGCTATTCAAATTCTTCTGGGACATGAATCATTAGATACCACCACTCGTTATGTGCATGCCTCCGATCGATACGCAGAAAAAAATCACCACGACTTCCATCCTCTCTTTGAATAAATCAAACCTAATTTCAATATTATTTTAATTTAAATGTACAATACGGTATTTATTGATTGGAAATGGGGTAAAAGTTATGCACTAATTATCCACTTTTAATGCACTTTCAACTATTGACGGGTTTTTGAATTAATCCTACAGTACCAGTGCTCAGTTAGCTTATGGAAATCGGAGGAGAGCGCCAGAGCAAGCGTAAGGTTTATCCAAGTTCCTTTACACGTTCTCTGGAGATGCCGGTTCAACTCCGGCACTGAGCGCGAATTTTAAAGAAGCGCCTAGTTAAAATTTAATTTCGCATTTAACCACCTTTTGGTGGTTTTTTTTATGGTGCCATGTAAGACATCGGATTAACTGGTATGCCATTCAAGCGAACTTCAAAATGTAAGTGTGGTCCTGTCACAAACGGCCCGGCACCGACAGTGCCCGGCGTTCCACCAGAATAACCGATAATATCGCCATGATTAACAAATTGATCAGCATTAACTAGAATTTTACTCATATGGCCATAGACAGTCGAAATAGTAGTTGAATGCACAATAAGAACATATGCATAGCATGATGAAAGCGTGCAACGTCGCGCCTTAGCGATGTAACCATCTGCTGTCGCTCTAATCGGGGTACCAAATGGCGCCCGAAGATCAATGCCGCTATGTTCAAACACCTTGCGAAATGGGTAGTCAGAGTCATGAAAATAAGCATTAATGACACGACTTGGCACCGGCCAGAACATTTGAATATCACCGTTAACAGTAAGTTTATTTTCGCTTCTTAATTTTTGTTTAAGTTTATCTTCAGCCGAAGTTTGTTCATTTTGAACTTGAGTATATTGTTGTTTGAGATTTTTTAGCAACGTTTGATAACGTGCTTCGGAAGAACGTGTATCAACCAAAATTTGTTGCTTAGCAAACTGTTGTTGAGATAAATTACCTTTTGTTGTTTCCAATTGATTTTGCAAATCAATATATGTTTGTTTTTTTACGCCTACTTGCTGTACCCTAACGTCCAATTCTTCTTTTGCCAACCGAATCATTTTTACTGACTGACCAAGATCCACATAAACACTTTCGGTAGAACGCAATTCATTGTAAAACTCGGAAAAATTATTGTAGGTCAACATTATTTCAATATAATTTTTTTGATCACCGGCATGAATATTTTCTACCATTTTAGCAATAATATTCTTTTGCCTAGCAATAGTTTTCTCTTTATCGGAAATCGTCAGGTTGAGTGCGTCAATTTCCAGCTGGGTTTGTTTAATTTTTTCATTAGTCAGATCAATGTCAATTTGCAAAGCGGCCATTCGATTATCAAGCATCCCCAATTGATTTTTTAACGACGAAACTTGAGTTTGCTTTTCATTAATCGCTTGCCGATAAGTATTCATTGTACCCTCCAGCTCTTTTATTTTTTCTTGACGTTTTTTTATTTCTATATTCAAAGCATCAATCTCATCTTTGGTATCTTGACTCACAACGCCGGCCGTCGTCACTGTCCCAGACGATGTCGAACTACTGGTGGTTTGCGACAAAACAAAAGAGGTGCTAGTTAAAATAGCACTAATACTAAATAAAACCAACGCTGAATAAAAAAAATGCTTTACTTTCATAGATAAAGTATAGCATATTTTTTATTTCCTCGAAATAGCTAGTTTTTAAGTTTGTCGAGAGCAATTTGCATCCGCTTTAAGCTTTCGTCTTTGCCCAATACTTCAGCAATTTCATATGGTCCCGGTGAATTTTGCTGACCCGAAAGCGAAACACGCAGTGGCCACAGCACACTGCCATTGGAATAGCCTTTTTCTTTCACCCACTCCCCTATCATCTTCTCTAAATCCGCCTTATTCCAACTTTCTTCTTTTACGTTATTTAAAAATGAATGAATTTCCGGCAAGATTTTTTGTACTTCTTCTAAACTACCTTTTTTCCACACCAATATTTCTTTGAAATAATCGGGAAGTTTGAGAGCAAAAGCCAAAGCCGCCGGTAACTCAGCCAACGTGGTTACCCGTTCACGTTCCAGAACGACGATTTTTTCTAATTGTTTTAACTCTACTTTACCGTCGAAAAAAGGCAGACTTTTTTGAGCGATTTCCGCTGGTGATAATTTTTTCAAATATTCTTTGTTGTACCAATCCAGTTTTTCCAAATTAAAAACCGCGCCGGTATTGCCGACCTTCTCCAGACTAAATTCTTTTATCAATTCATCAAGCGTAAATAATTCTTTTTCGGTGCCCGGATTCCAACCAAGAAATGCCACAAAATTTACCAATGCCTCCGGTAAGTAACCTTTTTTCTCATAATCGGCCACTGCTACATCACCTTGTCTTTTGCTTAACTTGGATTTATCAGCATTGAGAAGAAGTGTCAAATGCGCGTACTCCGGCGGTTTCCAACCAAAATATTTATACAACTGAATGTGCTTCGGCGTACTGCTAATCCACTCTTCCGCCCGTGTCACATGCGTAATTTCCATGAGATGATCATCGATAACGACCGCCAAATGATAAGTTGGAAAGCCATCAGACTTTAATAACACCTGATCATCAATAAGCTTGTTTTGGAAGGTCACCGGACCGCGTATAAGGTCGTTAAACACCGTCTCCCCTTCCTTAGGCATCTTTAGGCGTACCACGCATTTTTCTCCAGCCAAAGCGCGTTTTTTGGCTTCGTCCAAAGATAATGTTTTTAAGCAATGCTGATCATAACCAGTGGGCATTTTATTTTTTTGCTGTATCTCGCGCAATTGTTCCAACCGTTCCGAAGTGCAAAAACAATAATACGCGAAACCCTTTTCTAAAAGCTCATCCGCGTATTTTTTATAAATTGCCAATCGTTCCGACTGAATATACGGTCCATGTTTACCCACTTGACCAACTTCACCATTTTTATCAAGCACCACTCCCTCATCTGGAACAATTCCTGCCCAATAAAGTGATTTTAAAATATTCGCCGTACCATCCGCCACCAACCGTTCCCGGTCCGTATCTTCAATACGCAACAAAAACTGTCCACCATGTTTTTTGGCAAATAAATATGAATACAAAGCCGTGCGGAGACCGCCGACGTGGAGATAACCGGTAGGACTAGGTGCGAAACGAGTACGGATCATCATATAAATATTTATTTCATCGATTCAGTAAGTTGAAGAGCTTCGTTATATAGTTTTTCTATAATTTCACGAGTTAATTTTTTTTCTTTAAATAAATCATTAATCTCTGTTGTAATTTCAGCCAAACGATTTAAAACACCAGGAACACTACTTTCGATAGCCTCAGTAATCTTTGACAGTTCGTCGGGTGTTAATTTGCCTGCGGCAGTCGCTTGATCTTCAAATGTTCTAACTACTGTACCAGCTGGAGAACTATCAAATAATTTCTTTTGAAAACTATCTTGTAATTCCTCCTCAGTAAACAACTGACTATAGCCATTCACCCCAGCAAAATCGGTAATATAATTCCTTAAAACATTCTGAGCGTTTAGCCTGTCAGTAAAAAATTTATGCTCATTTGAGTTTTCTACCATATGAAAAATATAAAATTATAAACCCAACCGTCGCATTGCAAATCCGCTTAAAACGTTTTGGTTCTTTTATTAAACGATACGCCCATTCTAGCCCAAGATTACGCATTAGTAAAGGCGCGCGCGGAACAGTCCCGGAAATATAATCAAACGCCCCACCGACACCCATTCCGATGGTGACCGTTGGCAATTTTGGCAAATTTTCTACCAACCATTTTTCTTGTTTACCCATGCCAAACGCTACAAACAAAATATCCGGCTTGGTGTGATTAATCATGTCGAGAATAAGCTGATTGCCGTCGGTATTATACGTAAGTTTTCCACTCAACTCTTCCATCATCCCCCATCCTCGATGCGTACCAACAATCTCTAACGTAGGAAATTTATTTTTTATTTCTTGAGCAGTTTTCTGCACCACCTCATCTTTTCCCGAACCCAACAAAAAAACTTTTTTATTATTTTTCTCGGCTAACGAGCAAATTTCCAACATAAAATCCACCCCGGTAATTCGTTCAGTTCTTAGACCTTGCCACCACAGCGCAAATTGCAACCCTTTTCCGTCACAAAGATTCAGCGCACCCTGATTTAAAACTTCCTTAAAATAATTATCCGAATGCGCTTTGACAATCATTTCGGGATTGGGAGTAAAAATCAAATGTTGTTGGTTGGAAAGCAAAAAATGACTGACCTTTTCCAGTGCTCCCTCTCTTGCTATTGTAGAAATTGTAACACCTAACACGCTGGACATGTCTTTTATTTAATGTACTCCCAATATAAATTATGTTAATATATATCGATATAATAGCATAATTGACAAAAAAAGCCAGCATTGCTATACTGATTTTATCACTCTATACAGGAGAGTGATAAAGAATCACTTTCACATTTATTGCTTATTCTGCCTATTCTGCTTACTTTGCTTATTACCCACATTCAATCATATGATTCCCCAAAATTTTACCAACAAATCCCAAGAAGCGATTCAAACTGCTTTTAGAATATCGCGTGAAAATGGTCAGGCGCAAATTGAACCACCGCATCTTTTTTTGGCGTTTTTGCAAGACAAAGAAAATACCATTTGCTCGATTATAAAAAAACTCAATGGCGATGTTGCCCAACTGGAATTACAAATGCAAGAGTTGGTGAATCGCCTACCCAAACAAGGCGCGGCAATGAATGAAAGTCCGCTCGGACAAATCATGCTTAGTCAAGGTATGCTTTTTATGTTTCAAAGCGCTGGTCAAGAAGCAAAAAAAATGGGTGATGAATTCATTAGTATCGAACATCTTTTTCTCGCCTACTTGGTCGTAAAAAATCCGATTGCGGATGTTTTACAACTCAGCGGTATTAATTATGACGCGGTTTTAAAAGTATTAGCCGGCATTCGCGGCACGCAAAAAGTTGACTCGCCGGAACCCGAAAGCAAATACAATGTACTCGAAAAATACGGTAAAAATCTCACCGATCTCGCGCGCAAAGAAAAAATTGACCCAGTCATTGGCCGTGATGACGAAATTCGCCGCGTGATGCAAATTCTTTCTCGTCGAACAAAAAATAATCCCGTGCTGATTGGTGAACCGGGTACCGGAAAAACTGCTATCGCCGAAGGATTGGCCCAACGCATTGTGAATGGCGACGTACCGGAGTCACTCAAAAATAAAGATATTATTTCCCTTGATATCGGTTCTTTGGTCGCCGGCACCAAATTCCGCGGTGAATTTGAAGATCGACTCAAAGCCGTACTAAAAGAAATCAATAACGCCGCTGGAAAAATTATTTTATTTATTGATGAACTGCATACCATTGTCGGCGCTGGCGGTTCGGAAGGCGCGATTGACGCTTCTAATTTACTCAAACCAATGCTCGCTCGCGGTGAACTTCACGCGATTGGCGCAACCACCATCAAAGAGTACCAAAAATACATTGAAAAGGACGCCGCTCTCGAACGTCGATTTCAGCCAGTGATGGTAAACGAACCGAACGCTGACGATGCCATCGCAATTTTACGCGGTATTAAAGAAAAATATGAAGTGCATCACGGTGTGCGCATTACCGACCCGGCCATTGTCGCGGCGGTAAAATTATCAATTCGATATATCGCTGATCGTTTTTTACCGGATAAAGCCATTGACCTTATCGACGAAGCCGCTTCGGCTCTACGTTTGGAAATTAACTCCATGCCAGAAGATCTGGATCGCATGAAACGCACGATGGTAAAATTGGAAATTGAAAAACGCGCGCTCAAAAAAGAAACTGATGATAGTTCCAAAGAACGATTGAGTAAAATTGAAAAAGAGATGGCGGATTTGCAAGAAAAAATGCACGAAATTGAAGTAAAATGGAAAAGCGAAAAAGATTTAATCAGTAAAATTCATAAATTCAAAAAAGAAATCGACCACCTAAAACAACAGGCGGACATCGAAGAACGCCGCGGGGATTTACAAAAAGTCGCCGAAATTCGCTATGGTCGCATCCCCGACCTTCAACGGTCTATGCACGAAGAAGAAGTGCGTTTGACGGTTACCCAAAAAGAAAGTGGTATTCTCAAAGAAGAAGTAACTGAAGAAGACATCGCGCGTGTAGTCGCGCGCTGGACCGGTATTCCGGTCAAAAAAATGTTGGAAACCGAAGGAAGCAAATTGTCTACACTTGAAAAAATTATTTCGGGTCGTATTGTCGGCCAGGACGAACCAATCAAAGCTGTCGCCAATGCCATTCGTCGTTCGCGTGCCGGCATTGGTGAACCCAATCGTCCCATTGGCTCATTCCTCTTTCTCGGACCAACCGGCGTGGGTAAAACCGAATTGGCAAAAAGCTTGGCCGAATACATGTTTGACACTGACGAAGCGCTCGTGCGTGTCGATATGAGTGAATACATGGAAAAGCACAGCGTCTCCAAAATCATTGGCTCCCCTCCTGGCTACGTCGGCTACGAAGAAGGCGGACAACTCACCGAAATCATTCGCCGTCGTCCCTATGCTGTCATTCTTTTTGATGAAATTGAAAAAGCGCACCATGATATTTTTAATATTCTCCTTCAAATTCTTGACGAAGGCCATATAAAAGATGCGAAAGGACGCAAAGTCAACTTCAAAAATACCGTCATCATCATGACGAGTAATATCGGCAGTAACCTCATCCTCAGCGCCAATAAACGCGGTGAATTTGGATTCCACGATGAAGCCAAAGGCAAACGTGGTTCTGCAGAAGCTATTCGAGAAAAAATAATGGATCAACTTAATGAACACTTTCGACCGGAATTTTTGAACCGTATTGATGAAGTGATTGTATTTCAATCACTGACGGAAAAAAATATTCAAGAAATCGTTGAACTCCAACTTAAAAAAGTAGAACACCGACTAATCAATGAAAAAAAAGTAATTCTTCAAGTAGACGACAAAGCTAAAAAGTTTTTGACCAAAGCCGGTTACAATCCTGATTTTGGCGCTCGACCACTCAAACGCGTACTTCAAAATCAACTACTCGACAAATTAGCGCTCAAAGTTATTGACGGTACGATTGGCGAAAATGATACCGCGATTGTATCTGCTAATAAAGACGGTCTGACCGTTGAACAAAAGAAAAAATAAAATATTACTCTAAAAAACAATCCCCCGATGTACATCGGGGGATTGTTTTTGTTTTTTTAGATATAATTTTGCCTTATCTTAGCCAAATACCTTGACAAAACGCAAAAAATATGTCATGCTATTACCAGTTCCCCTTTCACAACCGGAGGTAAAAATGCTCGCCCTAGTCGCAATTATGGCTACCGGAATGGCTAACCTGCCTCCCGACGCCTACACTGCCGCGGTTTCGACCGCAACAGTGACAACCGATTCTCCTCCAGTACTCAGTACGCGTATCTTCAATGCGGAGGAAGTCTTTCATAGCGGAGAAACGGCGCCGGTTTTGGTCGTCAAACCGCTAATCTCTCCGCCCACGTCCCCAGCGCTCTTCGCTTGGAACACGCCGGTAGAATATGAAGTAGTTCTGCTGGCGGCAGCACACCTTGCCATAGCGGTTGATGTCTACGCCACCCTGCGCTTCGCTCCCACTAACAGATGGACCGAGACGAATTGGTTCCTCAATATGCGCCCATCAAATGAGAGAGGGGTGGGTTCATCAAACGAACGGGTAATCATCATCGGGTATATATTACCAGCGGTACTCATGACTGCCGCCTGGCTTGCCCTTCCTTCTCATTGGAGGAACATCATACCAGTATCCGTTCTGCTGTCAGAGTCGTTCGTGTTTCAAACACATCTCCATTACGGCAACTTGTGAGGCAACTTGTGAAAGGGTGCTCGGCCGACGACCTCACCAGTCGTCGGCCACATCCAAAAACAATCCCGAGTATTCGGGATTGTTTTTGTTTAGAACTGATTTTTTAATTTTTATCTAATTACTTAGATAAATTGTAAATATTTTCATTTACTACTTCCGCTGTTGTTGGAGCGACTTGTAAAGAAGCGTAGCGGAATAATAAATAATGCGCAACGATATTAGCGTAAGATAATGTTTGTTTACCTGTCTCTTTAACAGTGACGCCAACCATTGCACCAACCACCTTACCAGCAACTCCCAGCGATCCTACTGAACCAATAGTTCCTTGTAATTGATTGGCTATTGAATTCACCACAGCGCGCATAGAAGCCTCGCCTGAATCATAGATAAAAGATTTCAGAGCGGTCTTTCTGACTTTATTAATTTCCTTCATTTTCTTGAATAAATTACTATACGTAAAATCCGGCGCGCCATAATAATCCAAAAAAATGAAAGGTAAAAAACGCAATTTTACGCGGAGTAATTCAAAATAAAAAACCAAAACAACTACACTAACCATCACGGCAAACATCATCACCCCAACGCTGTTTTCGCTTTTAAAAAGGGAAACAAACGACGCGGCGGAGGTAATACCCAAATATAAAATAAAAGAATAAACGATGATAGCGGGTAAAATATAACGTAAAAATACATTCAAAGAAATAATGACACTTGGAAAAAACAATCGTCGAGCTATTCTCCAACTTTCTTTGGGCTCAAGAGTTCGCTTATCAAAAAAAGAATCAATCCAAATACGCTTTTCAGTAGTAAAAATATAATTTAGCGTTGCGTAATATACTAGCGAGAATATAACCCAAATAAACAGCCCGATTACTAAAGGAAATATATATGGCGAATCTTTGCTAATTGTTCCGTTTTTTAACAATTCTTGGATAACCGGTATAGCGCCAGCAAGTAAAATAGCTGGCCAAGAAATAAAAATTGTTCTTTTAAATAGTAGCCCCTTGCGTTTATTCAACTGTTGACCAATTTCCGCGATAGTTTCACCGTAACCGGGTGATTTATTAGGTGTTTCCTGCATAAATTATAAGTTTAAATAAAACCTCATCAATCCTACCATATTTATACTAAAAACAAAACATCAGATATATTGATTAATAAATATGCCTTTGTCTTGACCTTCTTAATATGTTATAATGCGTATCTATGCCTATCTTCATATACCGAACTAGCGCTTTATTTATAACCATATTTTTTTGTCTCCTAGCTTCCCCTTTTTTAGTTTCTGCCCAAGCCAATTTTGACCCTACTTTCATCATTTCCGACCCCGAACTCCAAGATTATCTCAGTTGGGACCGTACTCAAGTGCAAAAATTTCTTGACTCTAAAAAAAGCTATTTAAGCACAGCGATATTTGAAGATGTTTTTGGCATACCAAAAACCGCCGCCGACATCATTACCGACGCGGCGATACAATACCAAATCAACCCCAAGTTTTTACTGGTGACCTTACAAAAAGAACAAAGTCTCATTACCGATGACACGCCATCCACCCGCCAACTGGATTGGGCGACCGGTTATGCAGTCTGTGACGGCTGTTTCTTAGACAATCCAAAAGTACTCAAATTTAAAGGCTTTGGAAAACAAGTTGACGGCGCGGCTGGCGTGATGCGTTGGTATTATCAAAATCAAAACGCCTCGTTCATCAAACAAAAAGACACACCCGTGCGCATTGACGATCAAATGGTTGTTCCTGGTAGCTGGGCAACCGCCTTTCTCTATACCTACACTCCCCACCTTCACGGCAATCAAAACTTTTGGCGCATCTGGAACACTTGGTTTAGCGAACTATACCCAAACGGAACATTACTTCAAACCGCTAGCACGAATGAATATTGGCTCATTGACAACGGACAACGTCGACATTTTAAAAATAAAACCGCGCTCATTACGCGTTATGACCAAAAACTGGCTTTAATTGTTGACCCCGTCGATTTACAAAACTATCCGGAAGGACCAGAAATAAGTTTCCCTAATTATTCTTTACTCCAATCCGGTTCTACTACCTACTTTTTAAATTTTGATGTCTTACACCCGTTTGCCTCCGACTCGGTTGTTTTAAAACTGGGTTTTGTTCCCGACGAAATTATTGACGCTTCCAATACCGATTTTAGTGTTTACACTGTCGGTTCCACCATCACCGCGAGCACGACCAATCCGGCCGGAGCGGTTTTTCAAATTACCGACGCTAAAAATTTATTTTATATCCTTAAAGATGACTTACTCTATCCCGTACTGGATCCGGCCATAGTTACCGCGAACTATCGAGCTCTACCGATTGAAAAACACAAACTAAAAGACCTGAACAATTACCAAATCGCCGATCTACCGCTCAATTTTAATGACGGCACACTCATAAGAGTAAAAGATAGTGGTATTATTTACGTTATTGACCATGGAAAAAAACGCGTCATTGCCGATGATGACACTTTCTTGGCTCTTGGATACAAAAAAACCAACATAATTACCGTCAGCCAACTCACTATCGCAAACATTCCAATTGGAGACAGTCTTTTTGTTAATAACAGCCTCATTTCAGCTAAAAATAAATACCTCGGTGATAGCGAAACTCCCGTAACTGATTTGTATAATAAAGCAACGTCCGCCTCATACCTCATTGCTGAATATCCTAGTGGACGTATAATCACCGGAAAAAACATCGACACGCGTCAACCCATTGCATCACTCAGTAAGCTTTTGACCGCGTATGAAGCACTTAAAGAAGATTATAAATTAACTAAAACAACAATCTACACCACGAGTACACCTTGTGATAACAAAAATCTACAATTCAAAACCGGTGACAAAATAAAAAATAAAGATTTATTTTATTCGATGCTTGTCGGCTCGTTTAATTGTGCCGCCGATTTGGTAGCGCGAGGAGCAAATTCCGATCAATTTACCTTTCTCAACAACATCAATCGTCGACTCGAAGAATGGGGCGCCGATTATACCACCATCGCTGATGTCAGCGGCGTATCGGATAAAAATAAATCGACCGCTCGTGATCTTTTGAAAATCTTTACTAAAGTGCTAGGAAATAGTACTATAAAAGATGCCCTTAGCTTCCCAACTTACAAATTTACCGAGATTGCCTCGAAAGATAAAATCGCTTATCATACATTCAAAAATACTAACCAAATAATCAGTAAGATCCCCTTAAGTAAGCGACATTACAGCATCGTCGCGACCAAAACCGGCTACGCCGAAGAAGCCAATAACGCGGTCATCATGCTCATTCAACCCAAAAAATCCAAACAGCAATATATCGTACTTACCATCGGTAACGCCAACAACAATAAAAAATTTGAAGAACTCAATAATCTAGCCGAATGGGTTGCTACTTTAAAATAATCATCTAATCGTCATTAGTATGTCTTTGGTCTTTGCCGCGCTTACTCCTCATCCGCCATTCCTGATCCCCAGTATTGGTAAGGAAAAAATGAAATACATTGCCAAAACCAAGGAGGCCATGGATAAGTTGGAGGAAGATCTATATCTCACGAAACCGGATATCATCATTATTATTTCACCGCATGGTCATTATTTTAGCGATGCTTTTTCTATCAATTTTGCTTCCCATTATGAAACCGACTTGCGAGAATTTGGAGATCTGACTACCAAGCTGAGTTTACAAGGTGAAATGACCATGCCCTACCAAATACGCAGTGAAGCGACGGAAAACCACAAACATTGTCCGACCGTGATTATCAATGAACCACTGCTCGACCACGGCATTGCCATTCCGCTCTTTTACCTTACTCGTCATCTGCCAAATGTAAAAATTGTTCCCGTGGGTTTCTCGGATTTGGATTGGAAAACCCATCTCGAATTTGGCGGAATCCTAAAAGAACAAATCATGAAACACAATAAACGCATCGCCGTCATCGCGTCCGCGGACTTATCACACGCTCTTACCAATGATGCTCCTTCCGAATTTAATACCGAAGGACCGATTTTTGATGCTAAAATTCAAGAACTTTTGTCCGCGCACAATACCACGGGAATACTAAATTTGGATCCCGCTAAAGTAAGCGCGGCGGCGGAGTGTGGTTTTCGTTCTTTGTTAATTTTGCTTGGAGTAATTCGCGATGTGAATTTTAAATATGTGTCTTACGCCTACGAAGCCCCGTTTGGCGTTGGTTATCTGACGGCCAATTTTGAACTCTAATTGTATGTTCGCAGAAGTGATACCGGTGAAGAGGGGGCCACCACAGCTACCCTTTTTTGATTATGCCGTTCCAAAAGAACTAACCGCTGATTTAAAAGTTGGCCAGTTGGTAAAAATACCTTTTCGGGGAAAAGAAATTTTTGGCATAGTAAAAAAATTATCTGAAACAACATTGGCGAAAAAAATCCTTTCCCTAGCCGCCATTGTTCATCCTTTGCCTTTACTTTCAAAAGAATTAGTCGAGTTTCTGGCGGAATTTTCTGAATTTTACCGCGCCTCACTCGGCAGTTTGGTAAAATCAACGCTTCTTCCCTTACAAAAAACAAAATTAAAAAAACTAACAAAATCCGTGTCGTCTGCGTCATCAACGAACAAATTTGGTAAGCCGACAGTTTTTATGTATGGCAACGATGAGGAGAAAAAAGATTATTTACAATCAATATTTATCAAGCCCGGTCAACACCTTATTATCGTTCCCGAAATTTCCGACATTACCGCAATCAAAAATTTACTTACATCAATTCAGCAATCCGTGAGTGGTTATATTTCTAGTGACACTTCGACAAAAGATATTTCTGCTCTGTGGCAAGCGATTTGGTCCGGTGACATAAAAATTATTATTGGCACGCGCCGAGCACTATTTTTTTCCTTTCACAATTTACAGTCCATTATCATCGACAATGAGAACTCGGAAAATCACAAAAGCTGGGATAGCGCTCCGCGTTTTCATGCTCGTGAAGCCGCTTTTATGTTGGGGAAAAATTTGGGCGCGGCTGTACACCTGATGGGACACCGTCCACTCGCCGAAACCTATTATTTTGTGCAAAAGAAAATCTACACCCTGGCTAGTCCGACAATTTTACCGCCAATAAAACGTTTATTTGAATTGGTTAACCCCACCCTCGAACGGCGTGGCGGAAATTTTGGTCCAATTACCGGTTCACTCCAAGAAGCGATTGTCAGTCACCCTAAAGGTTCGATTTTTCTCTACTGTAATCGACGGGGCACGGGTGGTTACCTCATGTGTCGCGATTGTAAAACTGTTGTAAAATGTCCAAATTGTCTCCGCGCGCTCACCTATCATAAAGAAAACCAAGAATTGCGCTGTCACCGCTGTGCACATCGTGAGCCCCATCGCGAGACCTGCGCCAAATGCAGTGGTATAAATCTTGCAGTGTACAGTCCTGGCACGGACGCTATCGCCAACGAAATTCGTAAATTATTTCCCGATGAAAAAAAGCCAATCGTACAAATTGATAGCGATACCGCGACCGCGATCAATTTATCTACCACCAACTGCATCATCATTGGTACAGAGGCCGCCTGGCAAATCGTACCCTGGAACGCCCTGTCGCTCATTGCTTTTATCGACGCCGATACGCCGCTTTTTGTTCCCGAATATCGCATGGCGGAAACAGTTTGGCAGATGATTAATGAAGCGCGTTACCGAATGCCCGAATCGGCAGAACTGATTATCCAGACCAGCCACCCGGAACATTCACTGTTTGCCAATCTTACCGATCCCACTCTATTTTATGATAGTGAACTCAAAGAACGAAAAATGTTTGGTTATCCCCCCTTTTCGTATTTGCTCAAGCTTTTTTTTCCTCATCCAAACAAGGAGGAAGCCATCCTTGCCGGCAACAACTTATATAATACTTTACGCCAGTTGACTAAACCGGAAGAACTGATTAAAATAACCCCACCACAAGCCTTCTTTCCCGCTATTCAACGCGGTTTTTACTGGCAAACTATCATTATAAAACTGCCGTTGGCGCGTTACAAAGAATTAACCAAATTACTACTTAAACACGTGCCAAACACGTGGAAAGTAGATCCTAACCCAAATACCTTACTTAGCCTTTAAATATGGTCTACGACATCGTTTTTGAACCCACAGCCATGCTCCATGCACGGAGTGCTGACGTTAACCCGGCGGAAATCAAAACCCGCGAAATGCAGAAATTTATTAAGGACATGATTGAAACCATGTACATAAAAGACGGCGTCGGACTGGCCGCCGTGCAAGTGGGTCGACCCATCCAACTGTTCACGCTCATCAAAACATTTAACACTCTTGATCCGACCGAAGACCTTTGTCTTATCAACCCGAGCTGGAAAAAACTTTCCCTGCTCAAATCACCCGATGAAGAAGGCTGCCTTTCAGTACCACGAATTTTCGGAAAAATAAAACGCTACAAAAAAATAAAAGTTACGGCTCTAAATAAAAAGGGTGAAAAAATTGAATTTATCGCCGAAAACTTTTTTGCTCGCATTATCCAACACGAAGTCGATCACTTGAATGGACACCTCTACATTGAAAAAGCAACCGGACTGCACCGCGTGGAAAAAAACAACGTTTAAATATTTGTCATCTTCATTTTGTCATCTTGAAGGGATTCACCCCGAAAGATCTCTGGCTCACCATTATGCAACCAAAAATCCTTTTCTTCGGCACCGAAAGCTTCGGCGCAACTATGCTCCAAGCGCTTATTGATTGTAAACAATACGAAATTATCGGCGTCGTCACGCAACCCGACCGCCCCGTTGGCCGCAAACAAGTTCTTGAACAATCGCCGGTAAAAGAAATCGCGCTAAAAAACAAACTCACAATTTTTCAACCAGAATCGCTCAAGACATTCGACTTTAGACTTTCGACTTTTGACGTAACCATCGTCTGCCAATACGGTCTCATCGTCCCCAAAACAGTTTTAGCACTACCAAAAAAAGGTACTTTAAATATCCACACTTCCTTATTACCAAAATATCGTGGCGCCTCCCCTATTCAAACGGCCTTGATGAATGGCGAAATAGAATCCGGCGTCACCCTGATGCTCATGGATGATAAAATGGATCACGGACCAATTCTTGCGCAAGAAAAAGTTGCTATTGCTACGGATGACACCACCGAAATTTTAAGTAAAAAAATGGAGCCAATTGCCGCTAAATTACTTCTCCAAAATCTGCCACTTTTCTTAGCCAACAAACTTACACCAATAACCCAAGACGAAAGCCAAGTCACACTTTGCAAAATATTATCTCGCGACGACGGCAAAATTAATTTTAGCGGTTCAGCACAAACTATTTATAATAAATTTCGCGGCCTTACTCCCTGGCCAGGAATTTGGACGACCTGGGAAAATAAAAGAGTTAAATTACTAAACATTAAACCAAATAGCCTTTCCCTATCGCCTGGTTTGGTAAAAGTTAGCAACGATTCACTTTGTATTGGGACCACTGAAGGTTCTCTCGAAATTATCGAACTCCAACTCGAAGGCAAAAAACCAATGTCAGCGTCAGTTTTTTTGGCCGGAAATAAAACGATTGACGGCGCCAAGTTACAATAACTATGCGCTCTACTAAAGCTCAATTTTCTATACTACTGCTCTCCTACGCAATTCTTCGGCTTTTCTCCTACGCTTTCCCACCTGATCATTTTACAAATACCATATTAACACTTGGCATAACAATTCTAGCCAGTGTGTTTTTACTTAAAAAGAATACATTCGGTTGGTATATTGTCGCCGGAGAACTTATTCTTGGTGGTACTGGAACATTTCTACAAGCTTTTTCACTCACCCTACGTAGCTATTTATTACTCATCAGTCTGAGTATTTTTTTTATTCAAGAGTGGAAAAATATTTCTTGGTACAAACGTAAAATTATTGGAATATTACTACTTTTAACAGCAATATCGTTCAGCTTTGTCCATGGTTGGCAAGCCGGACACCAAATCACAACAATGCTCAGCACGTCCGTACCATACTTATTTTTGCTCTATTACTTTCCGCTCCAAAAATTATTACAAAATGAAGACTGGAAGCGTTGGTGCCTTACCGCGCTCGGCGCGACAATCGTTGGACAAACGCTATTTTTATTATTTACCTTTATTGGCTTTGCTTCGGGTCAATTTTTATTACAAGGTGCTTATTACCATTGGTTCCGTGACATCGTCGGCGGCAAAATTACCTGGGTGGCCTTTAATTTTTACCGCATCGTAATTAATGAACAACTACTACTCATTCCCGTTCTTTTGTATACCGTAAAACAACTTATTGATCGCCAATCAAAATTAAATTATATCTATTGGTTTCTTTTGCTCTTATTGCTCAGCATAAACATCACTCGCATCTACCTCATAGCACTGATTTTTGGTTTAATTTTACTCTTCAACAAGACCAATTGGAAACGTTGGCTAACTTTTACCTCTCTCACCCTAGCAACATTTTTATTTATATTCTCCTTGACCTACCTAGCCGCCAGCGGCGGGAAAAGTTTTGGCCTGGAAGTATTTGGCTTGCGTCTCCAAAGTATTGTCGCGCCCAGAATTGAAGATAGCTCGCTCAGTCGCGTATTACTACTGCCAAAAGTACTTGCCCTTATCAATACTCACCCCCTTATCGGCAACGGCCTTGGCTCGGTGGTCACCATATTTAGCCCCGTCACCAAACAAACAATCACCACCAATCAATTGGATTGGGGCTATCTACAAATTATCGCCGAACTAGGCATGATTGGGTTTTTAATTTGGACATTTTTTCTCACAACGATTTTTAGCAAACTAAAAAAAACGGCCGGTTGGCCGTTAGCTTCTTTTGGAGCGTTGCTCATCATCAATATTACCTCGCCCGCCCTCTTCCACGTCTTTGGTATCATCTGGCTTACTTTTTTACTGGCTCGATCAAATGATGCTTGTCCACAATAATTTGTCGCGCCGCTTCATAATTCATCACTGCTTGGCTTTTCCAAGGCAAGCGATGCATAAAAGATGGCAACCAAGTGCTAATTCCCTTTTTTGGACTTACCAGTTTTGTATAGAGGACCCGCGGAATAAAAATACCAAACTGTCCTTTCTTCAAAAGCGTGAGCCAAATATCCCAATCCTGAAAACGTTTTAATTTTTCGTCAAATTTTACCACACACCCCCGTCGAATCAACGATGTAGTGTCGATATAGTTATGTTGATGGAGAGCCGCCGCGTTAAATGGCCGGCTTTTTATTTTTTTCCAACCAAAACGAAATTGACTATACGTATATGATGCTTCTTTGTGCTCTGATAAAGTTTGATACATTTCTTGAATCATGGTGGGCGTACCAATGGTATCCGCATCCCAAAAAATGACAAAAGAACCAACTGATTCACTCATCCCACGATTGCGGGCGGCGCTCGCGCCTTTATGTTCAGCGCTAATTACTTTAAAATGTAATTCCTTACCCCAAGATAAAGTTTGAATTTTTTGTATTACTTCATTAAAATTGTCCGTACTGCCATCATCCACCACAATCACTTCCAAAAGCGACCGACAAGCTTGGCGGTACAAACTAAAAAGCGACCGTTCAATCGTATCGGCATGATTATAAACCGGAATTACAACGGAAATAATCGGTGTCATAATTTTGCGATTTGTTTTTCCCAAATAAACTCTTGTTGTACCCGCTCTTTACCCTTTTCTCCCATTTCATGAGCGAACTTGGTATTTTTTAGAAGTTCCACTATCGTTTCCACCACTACTTTTTCTTTATAAACGTCAACGACTATTCCCGTGCGCATGTGCTCGACTGCTTCTGGAGTTCCCCCCGCTCTCCCCGCCACCACCGGCAAACCGCTCGCCGCCGCTTCCAAAAAAACGGTGCCCCAACCTTCTTCGGCATCCTGATCGGGATGAGTGAGTAATACAAACACATCGGAAAGTTGATAATACAGTGGCAATTCTTCGTATGGCAACTCACCCAAAAATCGGACCATGTTCTGTAATGAATTTTTCTGCACAAATTCTCGCAGCTCATTACGTTTAGGACCGTCGCCGATGCAAAGTAATACAATGTTGGGAATTGTACGCGAAATTTCTGAAAGCATACCAAGTAAATGAATTTGCCCCTTACCTTCCACCAATCGCGCGACGCTTAAAATGACTTTTTTACCATCCAGAGCCAATTGATGACGATGCGCATCTAGTGTTTCTTTGGGAATAACATTAAAAAATTGTTCACCCGGACAGGGGTAAACTACCACCGTCGGCACCGTCGTGTTGAGACGCTCTAAAATCTTACTTTTTAGAAACTGGCTGTTAGTTACCAACTTGCTAGCATTGCGCGTTATTACGCGCAAATTGAACCGTTTGAGGAGTTTTTTCGTGCCCATCTCCACATCCGTACCGTGCAGAAACAAAGTATATGGTATTTTAAATAATTTTTTAATCAACCAGCCCACATAACCAACAGGCAAAGCCTGGTGAATGTATAATTCGGTAATTTGTTCCGCTTGAACAATTTTGCGCACTTGGAAAAATAATCGTAACCAATGCGGCCACCACCAGCGCACGTATGGTTCGGCGCGCAGTGTTTTCCATGGCTGTAACGCGTCAAAAGCCACATCACCAATCGTTCGGGGCGCGTATAAAATAAATTCATTTGGGTTACTATGCAATAAAAAATTATAAACATAGGAAGCGATTCCGCCTCGTTGCGGTGGATATTCGAGAGTGATTACAAGTCGTTTCATAAAGTAGCTTTGCTAGATAATTTTGCAAACAATGCTGTTACCAATTCTCGGTCGATTACTTTAGTAAACCACAAAATTCCACCGTAACACAATACACCGAGTGGAATTGTATAGAAAAAATTTATCCGTAAAGTCAAAAAATATATTCCCACCGCCATGAGCGCGGCTGGCCACAATGTTTGCAAACATGATTTGATCAAGATTTTTTTATCAATCGGTATATATCGCTGACTAAAATAAAGTCCCAACGTTGCTAAAATAATATTACTGATGAAAGCGCTCCAGGCCGCCCCCAATATCCCCCAATGTGGGATAGCATAAAAGTTTAATGCCAAATTAATGATAAGCACCATCGCAATTACCGCCGTTTGTTTCGATTGATTATTGGTCGCATTGAGTAGCGCGCCCGTGATAAAAGCTAAAAAGCTAAAAATCAGACTCCCCAATAAAATCCTCAATACCGGCACAGCTGGAGCGTACGCCTGACCATAAATTTTAATAATAACCGGTTGCGCAATCGCCATCAGTCCAAAAGCTAATGGAAAAACCAAAGTAAACAAATAACGCCAAGCTTTGGTAAATAACTGACCAATTTTTTGTGGTTCCGCTACCGTTAAACTACTCATGGCCGGATAAACGCTCGCCGACAAAGCCACGGGGATAAACTGAAAGGCAAAAGTTATTTTATATGGCACGCTCCAATAGCCCAATTCGGTCGGTGAAAGTAATTTTGACATCAAAATCGAATCGCTGTACGAATAAAGCCGACCAAGAATTCCTGCCAAAGCAAATGGCCAGGCGATACGAGCAAAACCGCGCGCGATCTCTGGCACAAAATGAAAGCGCAGTTTTAGTTGATAGACCCGGCGCACGACAAAAATGGAAACCAACACAAACAAAGCACTGGGAATGGTATAAGCGCCAATCAACCAAATGAGCGGCGCGTGATTTAATAAGGACACCGTACCGATAATCATGGTCGTAAACTGCGACAAAACCACTACCACCGATTCATACCGTAAGTTTTTTCGCGCTCGAAAAATACTAAAAAAACTCGTTTGTAAATTATCAAAAAACATCGTTACTGCCGACAAAAATATCAGCGCGCTCAGTGCCGGGCCATAACCCAACAATCGTGTTGCCAAGAATACCAGCCCAAAGGTCAGAATACCAAAACAAAATTTGATTGAGAAAACCGTGGTTAAATAATCCTGCGAACGTTCGGGATATTTAGCGGTTTCTCGAGTTAATACCGGTGCAAACCCAAAATCCGCTACCACCGTAAAAATGGTCGTAAAAGAAATCGCAAAAAAATATTGACCGGTATTTTCCACGCCAATCAGTCGCGCCACCAAAATAAAATAACCAAAAGAAATAATCTTTTGTAATACCGAAGCAACGGTAAGAAATGAAGTGTTTTGAGCGACTGTATAGGCCATAGACTCCCCTATTCTACCTAAAAATCAACTTAAAAACAAGGAAAACAAAAAAGAGAGTTCGTACTCTCTTTTCACTCGTCCACTAATGCAAAACTTCTTTTTTCTTACCGTACATTTCAAAAAGAATTTCATTTTCCATTTTACTTAATTGTTTTTCAATCTGGTCAGGAGAAATATCAAAATTTATAGTCCCAATACGTTTATTATAAAACTCAGAAAAAACCGGAGCTTCATTGAGAATCCACTTTATCTGTTCATCAGAAGAAAGTTTTAATTTAGACATTATATCTGCCTGCATTCTACCTTTTACTCCTTTTATCCTACTATCCTGATCGGGAACATGAAACGGATAAAGAGGTGTGGTGTCTGGATCAAAATGTATATGTTCGACCATATAATTAATCTTCAATAATTTTACGACTCTTTTTTAATATCGATACTGTACGCTTATTCGTCAATCTTTTCAACTTCGCCCCCCAAGTTGGCTTGGTGGGAACGCGTTTTTTGGCTTTATGAAGCGCTTTTTGCACCAAAGTGTTCAATCGCTCCACCGCCTGCATTCGATTTTGCAATTGTGAACGTTCCGCTTCCGCCACCACCTGGATGTTACCTTCATTAGTTAATTTATTTTTCAAAACTTGTTTAATCTGCTGTTTTTGTTCGTAATTAAAAAAATTCGATCGGTCCACATTCCAACTCACCTGCACCCGGCTTTCCACTTTATTTACATTCTGTCCGCCTTTGCCGGAAGAACGACTAAAATTAATTGTAATTTCATTATCAGGAATACGCATAAAGCCTATTTACTTTAACATTTTGGCAAAAACTTGTCTATAAACAAAAAAACTCCCCGATTTGGGGAGTTTGTGTTTTGAAGGATTAACGTTTTGACCACTGCGGTGCGCGTCGAGCTTTCTTTAAGCCAAATTTCTTGCGTTCCTTGACGCGTGGGTCGCGAGTAAGGAAGCCAAGAGTTTTGAGGGTTTTTTTAAATTCTTCGTTCCAGAGCAAGAGCACGCGGGCAATACCATGCTGAACGGCAACCGATTGACCTTTCTTGCCGCCACCGGCTACCTTTACAGAAATATCCAAATCTTTATCTTTGCCGAGCGCCTTCAATGGAGCCAGAACAATGGACTGTTGTTCAAAATGAGAAAAATATTTCTCCATTGGTTGACCGTTTATGGTGATTTTACCGGTACCTTTGTCAACACGAACGCGAGCCGAAGCGGATTTGCGGCGACCGACAGCGCGAGTTAATTTGTCTTTAGCATTAAGCTTGGTCATAGAGATTATTTAAAATAAACGCGCTTCATGCGATCAACGCGCATTTTATTTTTTGGTAACATTTTGGAAATAGCCAGACGAATCACTTCACGTGGGTCTTTTTTGATTACTCGGTTAATCGGCTCCTCTTTCAAACCACCGGGGTGCATACTGTGGTGGCGATAAATCTTTTGCACCAATTTTTTACCGGTAAAAACCGCTTGCTCGGCATTGAGAATAAGTACGCTATCACCATGATCTTGGTGCGATTCAAAAGATGGTTTATGTTTTCCCATCAATAAAGTAGCCACTTTCGAAGCCAAGCGACCAGGAGCAATCCCAGCGGCGTCAATTTCAATTTTATGATGTTTATGATTTCCCATACGTTTCTTACACTAATTCAATTAAAACTTCTTCAGCATTGTCACCAACGCGATTGCGAACAACCACGGTGCGGGTATAACCACCATTACGCTTGGCATAACGTGGACCAAGTACTTCAATGAGCTTGTTAGCGGCATTGCGAGTATAAAGCACGGCGAGCAAACGGCGGCGACTTGTCACCGAATTATCACGCGCTTTAGTAATCAAACGTTCAACCATTGATCGCACTGCTTTACCTTTGGCTTTAGTGGTATTTATTTTTTCGTGCAAAATTAAACTCTCCGCCAAACCAGCGAGCAAGTGTCCGCGTGGACCGGTTTTGCGGTCAAGGGTAATTTTATTTTTTTGGTGTCGCATATCGGAAAATTTCCTTATTTAAATGTTATTTCTTCTTCGAAACCTTTTTTGCTTTTTTAGCCGGCTTTTCTTCTTCAGTAACAGCTTCAGCTTTCTCCTCTACTTTCGATTCGGCTTTTTCTACCACCGGCGCTTCCACAATCTCTTCTGTAGTAGATCGAGCGCCGCTCAAAACAACCGTAAAGTGATCCATCAGAATCTGAGTAGCTTGTTCGAGAGCCGTACGTGGTGAAATGGTGCCGTTTGTTTCAATGGTAATATTTAATTTTTCAAAGTTTGTGATATCACCAACGCGAGTGTATTCCACATTATAACCAACATCGCGAACCGGAGTATAAATAGAATCGGTAAGAATAACTCCCAAATCATGATTTTGACGATCTTTTTCTTCCACCGGAGTATAACCGCGACCACGACCCACCGTAATTTCCATGTCTAAAGTGCGAGCTTTGGTCAAAGTGCAGATCACTAAATCCTTGTTAATAATTTCCACATTGCTGTTGGCGGCAATATCGCCGGCCGTCACTGGTCCAGGGCCTTTTTTACTAATATTTAAGGTCACTAATTCATCGGAAAATACGGTGACCGCCAATTGCTTCAAATTAAGCATGATTTCTACTACATCTTCCCGAACACCTTCGATAGTAGTAAATTCATGTTGAACGCCTTTTACTTTGAAATATTCCACTGCTGAGCCGGAGAGCGATGAAAGTAAAACACGGCGGAGCGCATTGCCAAGAGTGGTACCATAGCCATGGTAACACGGTGTGATGGTAACCTGAGCGGTGTGCGGAAGAGCACTGGCTTCAAATTCCACTTTTGCTGGCAAAAGAAAATTCTCCATATTTTAAATGATAAATAATGATAAAATTTAACGGGAATAGAAACCAATGATAATACTCGCGTCAAAGTTAGGATTTTCGAGTGTGGGCAAATTAAGAACTTTACCGGAGAGCGCTTTTGCGTCTACCGACAACCAAGCTGGCAGTTCTTTTTTGCTCAATACTTCGGCAATATTTTCAAAAAGTTTGCTTGATTTAGTTTTTTCCTTGACCGCGATCACTTCACCAACGCGAACGCGATAAGAAGGAATGTTCACTTTTTTACCGTTGATAGTCACGTGACCATGGCCGACCAGTTGACGAGCGGCGGCGCGTGATTTTGCCAAACCAAGACGATAAACAGTGTTATCAAGGCGCGATTCAAGATATTGTAACAAAATTTTACTGGTGTCACCAGGCTTTTCCGAAGCTTCCGTGACGTAGTTAGAAAATTGACGTTCCAAAAGACCGTAAATGCGTTTTACTTTCTGTTTTTCCAGCATTTGCTTACCGTAACCGGAATGTTTTGCGCGTTTACGTTCCGTACCGTGTTGACCGGCTGGGTAATTGCGTTTGAGCACTGGACATTTTGGCGAATCACAAAGCTTCTCTCCATAGAGACGGCAAAGTTTGTGTTTTGGACGAATATCTCGAGCCATAGTAGTGTAAAGATTAAAGATACAAGATACAAACCTATATTTTTTAAATCAATCGTTTTGTATCTTGGTTTTTATTATTTTGAATTTAATATTATACGCGACGACGTTTTGGCGGGCGACAACCATTGTGTGGAATTGGCGTCATATCCGTAATCGTCAAAACGTTTAGACCGTTGATGTGGAGAGCGCGAATCGCACTTTCGCGACCGCCGCCAATGCCTTTGATGAAAACATTCACTTCCTTCACACCGTAATCAACAATTTTATTCATCAATTCCTTTACCACCACGCTCGCGGCATAGGGAGTGGCCTTTTTTGGACCCTTAAAACCGGTAGAACCGGATGAGCACCAACCAAGAGCGGCACCATTAGGATCGGTAATAGTGATAATGGTGTTGTTATAAGAAGCTTGGATATAAGCATTACCGCGCGGTACTTGCTTTACTGCTTTCTTTTTCTTGGCTTTGACAACTTTCACTTCACCCGGAGTAGCAGTGCCAACAGCCGGGGCGGCGGTAGTCATAGTTTTTGTAGTTTGTTCAGACATATTTATTAGTACTAAGTTTTCAAACCAGTGACTTTTTTACCACTCACCGCTGTCTTGCGGACATTACCGCGAACCGTGCGCGAATTGGTCTTGGTGCGTTGACCGCGAACTGGTAAGTGTTTCATATGGCGAATACCACGGAAACATTTAATGTCTTTCATTGCTTTGATGTTTGCTTGCACATCGCGGCGTAAATCACCTTCAGTTTTATAAGTTTTTTCAACAATAGCGCGAATACGATCCTGTTCTTCCGTGGTTAAATCCTTGGTGCGAACATTGACGTCAATCTTAGCGACATCTAAAATCCTCTTCGACAAAGTCGGGCCAATGCCATAGACATAGCGAAGCGAAAATTCAATTTTTTTCTCCTTAGGAATGTTGATACCAGCGATACGCATAATGTTTTAATCTAAAAAGTCAAAAATCTGTTTAACCTTGACGTTGTTTATGTTTAGAATTGGCACAAATAACCCGGAGTGAGCCTTTGCGGCGGACTACCTTGCATTTCATGCAAATTTTCTTTACGGAAGCGCGAACTTTCATACACTATATTTGTGAGAGATGTGTTAAATACAAAGAAAAAATACCAACCACTGCCGCGATATCGTCACTCAATCGTTTATCGAGCTCCACCGCACTAGTTGATATTCTTTGTGGATAGATTTTTAATACCGAAACGTTATTCGCCCCTTCGTCAAGTCGTAGGGAGTCATCTCCACTTTAACTCGATCCATGAGCGCCAAGCGAATCTTGTTCAAACGCATTTTTCCCGAGAGATGAGCAATAATCATTTGACCGCTTTCCAGCTTAACTTTAAAAGTCGCCGCTGGTAGTAAGTCTTCGACCTGTCCGTCGATCTCGATAATGTCTGTACTTTTTGGCATTGCGTTTTAGATTAACAGGCCTAGTATAGCCTAACTTAGTAAGATAGTCAAGGGTCTAAAAACCAAATTTGAGATTCAAATAATTTTGGCTTATCTCAGCCAAGAATACACAATACACACCTGCCTGCCGATAGGCAGGTAAAACAATACAATTCTATCCGGTTGTATCGTTTTCCATGTATCGTGTCTCCTGTTTATATACCCAATGCTTGTATAAAAGGAAATTCCAACCCACTGCTAAAATAATATTTGCCGTTCGAGCAATTAAATAATTCGCTCCAAACCAAGAGTGAAAAACATAAATCCAACCGACGGAAATAAGATAATTTGTCAAAGCCAATAAATAAAACCGCACAATTTGCAGATGTGTTAGGCCGCTAGATTTAAACGACCAATGCTTGTTCAGAAAGAAAACCAGATTTATGATAATTGGTTGATTGATGATTATCGCAATCGTTGGTGACAGGTGCAGATATTCTTTTAGCAAATACAGACTACCGACATCAGAAATAAAAGCACCAATGCCAATAATGAAGTACCGAGCAAATTCGGCACGAGAATCCCATAAATGTTGCAACAAACGCTTGAACATAGTGCAGGGAGTATACCAGCTTGACAGAATTTTGACAAAGATGAGTGCTGGTGAGAGAATTAATACAATTTGAAAACCAAGAGTGTCGAAACCAGGTAAAGCCGGCAACCTCAGTACTCACGAAGGAGAGTGCCATGGAAGCGGACCAGGCTTTGCAACAGCTGAAAGAGAAAGCTGAGAAATGTCTGCATGATGGCATCAGTCTGGATGACCTGGAAGGTTGTCTGACTGCGGAGGAAGCTGCCTGCATGCACAACAGCTGCAACCACCGAGAGATCCGTATGGTTGTCGAAAGCGCCGTCACAAGCGCAATTGACCAAATGCTGGTGGCAGCTTGACGAGTCGATCACGACTCAACAGTTGTGGGGCGGTCTGTTGTTTAAAACCGCCCTACAAAAACTCTTAAAACTTAAGGACTAAAAAAAACGCCATTTAAAGGCGTTTTTTTATATATTCTATTCTAATACCGCTTTTATTCTCCGCACCCCCGCGCTCACCGCTTCTTCTTTCACAATTTTAAACTTCCCCATCGTACCGGTGTACTCCACATGCGGACCGCCACACACTTCGCGACTAAAGGTAACAGAACTAGAATCAGCGTAAGCTTTACCATTCGGCTCCCCAACCGTATACACTTTTATCATCGCTTGATATTTATCTTCAAACAATCCAATCGCTCCTTTGGCTTTCGCATCTTCAAAACTCATTTCACTAAATGTGACCGAATAATTTTTTGCAATCGCCGCATTCACCAAATCCTCCGCTCGTTTTATTTCTTCAGCAGTCATTTTTTGTGGATGCGCAAAATCGAACCGCATGCGTTCTTGAGTAATGTTACTCCCCCGTTGGGTCGCGTGTGGTCCAAGAACGCGCTGGAGCGCGGCGTGGAGCAAATGCGTGGCCGTATGATACTTTGTGGAAATCTCACTATGATCAGCGAGACCGCCGGCAAATTTTTGTTCGGCGCCAGCGCGTGATTTTTCCTGATGTTCTTTGAAAGCCACTTCAAAACCATTCACATCCACCGTTAAACTATTTTCCAAAGCCAATTCCTGCGTCATCTCCAATGGAAAACCATAGGTGTCATAAAGTTTAAAAGCATGTTTACCGGAAATTTCTTTAATTTGTTTACCAGTTACCTCGAACGCTTTACGAAATCCGTCCACCAATTTTTCAAACTCTTTCAAACCCTGTTCAATCGTATTTTTAAACTTACTTTCTTCACGTTCAATTTCAGTGATGACAAAATCCTGATTTTTTACCAGTTCTGGATAAATATCTTTAAAAACATTAATCACTTCTTTAGCAACCGCTCCGGCAAAATTTTCTGCAACACCCAATTGTCGGCCATAACGCACCGCGCGACGAATAAGTCGGCGCACAATATAACCTTGATCAGTATTGCTCGGACCAATACCCCGGTCATCCCCCATTATCATCGTCGCCGTACGAATATGGTCGGCGATAATCCTCATTGACTTGGAAATAATTCCCCCTTCGGAATATTCATGACCGGAAATTTCTTGCATTAATTTAATGAGCGGCACAAATGTATCCGTTTGAAACACATCCACAAATCCATTCAAAACAACCACCGTTCTTTCGAGCCCCATGCCCGTATCAACATTCTTCTGTTTCAAAGGTTCATAAGTGTACTCCTCGTTTTCACTTTGGACTTTGGACTTTGGACTTTGGACTTTCACCTTGTTGTATTGCATGAAAACATTGTTCCAGATTTCGAGCCAATTATCTTCATCAGTTTTTGGGTTACTGCCTGTTGGTGGTAAGTTTTCTTTCCCCATCCAATAAAAAATTTCCGTATCCGGACCGCACGGACCAGTCTGCCCCGCCGGACCCCACCAATTATTTTTTCGTGGTAAATACGCAATTCTATCTTCCGCGACGCCAACATTTTTCCAAATTCCCGCCGCCTCCTCATCGCGAGGAATATTATTTTCTTTTTCTCCTTCAAATACCGACACGGCCAATTTTTTCGAATCAAGACCAAGCCATTCTTTGGCAGTCAAAAATTCCCAACTCCAGGTGATGGCTTCTTTTTTAAAATAATCACCAAGTGACCAATTTCCCAACATTTCAAAAAATGTCAGATGACGATTGTCGCCAATTTCATCAATATCACCGGTGCGAACGCATTTTTGCGCATTCGCCAATCTTTTCCCCGCCGGGTGGTTCTGCCCCATCAAATATGGCACCAGTGGATGCATACCAGCAGTCGTAAAAAGTACCGTTGGGTCATTTTCCGGCACAATTGAAGCCGACGGGATGATGGCGTGCTGTTTTGATTTGAAGAAATCGAGATATTTTTGGCGAAGTTGTTGGGAGGTGATCATAATAAAATCTAAACGGCTTTAATTTTCATTTGTTTATTTAAAATTTCATCCGATTCACAATACAAAGTAATTTGCTTTTTAAAAATACTTTTTAACTCGACAATATCACGATTGACTATATCCTGAAGTAATTCATCAATGTCAGAATAATTCAACCATTCAGCAATTTGTTTTAGCCCTTTCAAATATGCTGGCCCGAATTTTCCATCCGCTTTCAATTCGGCATATTTGTCAATCCTCCACGATTGCCCTTGTTCCAACATATAAATTATCTCAATAAACATTGGAAAAGTCTCAGCGTCGTCTAAGTTATGAAGAACCTCGTGAATTATTAATGATTGTTGCAATTCCTTTATTTTGGGATCATCACTTGTCTGCACACTCCTCATATGATCAATTGAGACCTCCATCAACGTACCCTGATGTCTATGCCCAGATTTTTTTGTAAACTCTACAAGTAATTTTCGACTAATGGGAATATTCTCTCCCACAGTTTGAATGATGTAAGCGTAACCCTTAGCTAAAAAATCACGCATAAGTTGTTCTAACTGTTTTTTCTCTGTCTCGTTAACGTTAACCATGTCATTTATCACAAACTCAACTTCCACCGCCTCATTAGTTTCAGGTATTGGAATTAATTCTTTTTTTCCCTCTTTTAGAGGGCGCCTTAACTCATTTTCCATAATGAATACCATTACAATATAACTCCCCCACCCAAACATTCGCCCTTCTTATAAAATACCGCAAACTGCCCCGGTGTCACCGCACGTTCTGCCTTTGAAAAATTTACAGCAATACTTTCACCAACCTGCTCAACACGGCATTTTTGCAACTGTTGTCGATGGCGCAGGCGCACTTCGCATTGTAGTGGAAATTTAGGCGTCTGTCCACTTGTCCATTTCACATTAGTAATCGTAGTTTCTTTTTTCCAAACCATTGGATCATCTTCAAAACCAACCACTAATTCATTCGTCTCCGCTTTTTTATCAATAACAAAAAGCGGTTTATTATCATTCGTTTTTGCCCCCACATGCCGTTCACCAATAGTATAAAATGGCAAACCATCATGTTCGCCCACCATTTCTCCCGAACTCAAAATAATTTTTCCTTTCTTCGGCGGAATACGTTTCTGCAAAAATTCTTTCATCGGCACTTCACCAATAAAACAAATACCCATGCTCTCCTCTTTATTCATTGTCGGCAAATCAAATTTCTTCGCGAGTGCCCGCACTTGCGGTTTGGTATATTTTCCAATCGGAAACATTATTTGACCAAGTTGTTCTTGATTTAGTTGGTGCAAAAAATATGTTTGATCTTTGTTATCATCTGTAGCTTGCAAAAGTTTGAACGGCTTTGTAACACTAACAGACGCATAATGACCAGTAGCCAAATAATCAAACCCAAGTTCTCGAGCTTTTTTAAGCCAACTCCCAAATTTAATAAAAGTATTACAAAGCACATCCGGATTTGGCGTTCGCCCCAGTTCATATTCCCTAAACATGTACTCGAGCACCTTCTCCTTGTACTCCTTAGTAAAATCAAATTTTAAAAGCGGAATCCCAAGATGAGCCGCCACCCGAAGTGCATCACGATAGTCAGGGAGCCAGCAACTTTCACTACCAGGTAGGTTATTATCGTAGTTCAACATGTACGCTCCCGTCACATCATATTTCTTCGAACGCACCAAAAGAGCGGCCACCACAGACGAATCAACGCCGCCTGACATAGCTACCATTACCTTGATTTTGTCTTTTTTACTCTTCATATCTACACAAATTACCACATAAACCAATTATTTTCAAGGTTTAAACAATTACCCCAATGGGGTTTGGGGCCGCCAGCTGTCTGACGAGCTCGCGCGAGGAGTTCTGCCGACCCCAAAAGCTTTTGGTTACTTTTCAATTATGAAAAGTAATGCCAGCCCGACGAGGGCATCGCGGTGAGCCAGAGATCTCTCGGGGTGAACCCCCTCGAGATGACAATGAAAGAAAAATAAAATTAAGATAAAAAAACTCCCCGCCGTTAAGCGAGGAGTTCTAAAGAGTAAATCTTTAACCATTCTGACGAGCTTGCAAGCAAGGTCGGCAGTAAACTGGTTTGTCACCAGATGGCTGGAAGGGCAATTGAGTAATTGCGGCTCCACAGCTAGCACATGTCAAATTGACGCTGTACATTTGGCGAGGACCGGCGTTACCGCGGCTAGCACCTGCGCTTGGTCCGCGTTCTTGGCGGAAAGCACGGTTGCAGTCACTGCAGTACACTGGTCGGTCACCGGATGGTTGGAAAGGCAATTGTGAAATGTGGGCACCGCATTTAGCGCAGGTGAGATCCACATCAAACATTTGTCGGTCAGTACCAAAGGCCATAGTATTTTTCTGTGTTTTTGTTCCCAAAATGTGTTTTGAGACTAACTTAGTTAATCGACCTATTTTTGGGAACACTATTACTACTGTTGCCCAATTTATGTGAAAAGTATATCAGAAAAAGATGGTTTTGTCAAGTAGGCGTCCTTACTCACTAAGTTTGACCACTTTTCCCGGCTGTAATTTTGTCGGCGCTGATGAAATCGGTAAGATAGATTTTGGTTCTGAAACTACCGGTGTCTTCGTCGCGTCCGATGATGGCGACGGTATTTTTGCCATTGGTACAGCGGATAATTCGTCGAGAATGGTTATTTTTGCCGGTGGAACTAAAGGTTGTTTAGGTTCTTCAACCAGAGGACTATCCAGTGCCGCTAACGGCACAAATTTTTCTTTAGGCACCAATGCCTCAGAAAGCGAAATACCTTTTTGATTGGAATCAACAATTTGTATCGGCTTAGTGTGGCCGGGTGATTGTTTAAATCGGTCACGATCAGGTTTATCATTTCTACGTGGTTCATCTCGGCGTTGGTCGGATTTATGTTTTGGCGGATTATTTGATTGTTCCGGTCGATTTTGCGGTTGATTTTTGGCGGGTTGGTTTTGAGGTTTAAGGACTGGTTTTGGTTGGTTGGATACTGGTTTTGCCGGCACTATAGCGGATTCTACGCTCATATCACCACCGTCTTCACCATCATCCCCTTCACCAGCTGGACCCATTCCACTCCAGCGCATAATTTTCGCTTCAATTTTTTCCCGTGGCACGGCATAACGTTCGCGTGATACCCGCACGACTTTTTCGGTACTCGCGGTCGAAGACCCAATTGGCGATAAAGTAAGCGCGCTAAACGGCCGCGATGCCACTCCGTCAATCATTAATTTTAGATAAACTTGAAACTTCGGCAAGTTAACCAAATCTTCTTCGGTAAAAGTTGGCGCGTATTCTTTCACAAGAATGTCGGCATCGGTGGAGCCAACGCGAAAAGTAACGGTCGTACCCACGTTACCAATGACGGCCGCCAACACTTTCTCATCGAGCTGTTCCATATATTGGTGCGCCATCGTGAGGTCCAGTCGATATTTACGCGCTTCAGACAAAATGTTCGCAAAACTTTCCGTTGCGTAGTTCTGAAATTCGTCAACGTACAAGAAAAAATCTTTGCGATCTTTTTCGGGAATATCCACGCGCTCCATGGCGGCGAGCTGAATACGGGTGATAATCATACCGCCGAGCAGACGCGAATTATCTTCACCGATTCTACCTTTGGACAAATTCATGATAAATATTTTTTTCGTGTCCATTATTTCGCGCATGTTGATACTGGATTTCACCTGCGCGACAATGTTGCGAATAACCGAAGAAGACAAAAACTGACCAATTTTGTTTTGGATTGGCGCAACCGCTTCCTGCTGATATTTTTCACTATAATTATCAAATTCTGTGGTCCAAAAAGATTTAACCACTGGGTCTTTAGAATTGTTCACTACGCGTCGACGATATTCTTTGTCCGCCAACATGCGATTGATACCGAGCAAAGTGGTACCGGGAAAATCGAGCAAGGCCAAAATAGTATTGTTCAAGATATATTCCATACGCGCGCTCCACACGTCAGGCCAAATTTTCTTGAACACGCCCATGAGACCGGACGCCACCAAATGCTTCTGTTCCGGACGAATCGTTTCGAGAATATTAAAGCCAATTGGAAAATCAATATCCGCCGGATTAAAATATACCAAATCATTGATGCGGTTGGCGGGAATATAATCAATAATTTTTTCCGCGAAATCTCCGTGCGGATCCACGAGACCAACACCGTGCCCGGCATAAATATCATTCAACACCATATTCTCGAGCAAAGTCGTCTTGCCCATACCGGTCTTGCCAACCACGTACATATGTCGACGCCGATCATCAAGTTTGATACCAAACCGACGATTTTGATTACGAAAATTAGTGGCACCAAAAAAGTTCACGTCTGGGTTAGGTTTGACTAATTGTGGCGCCTCTGTCGAACTGCCGGCGTGTTCATCGTGTGGCGCTCCGTGGCTGTCACTCATATGGGAATAGTATACACTAAAAATAATCCAGAAACAAGAAACAGCTTTGACAAAAATGTATATCTCGATTAAAATTGCGAAATTCATCTCTACCTAGGAGCTTCACATGGAATACCTCTTGATCTGCTTGGCAATCCTAGCGTCTCTTATCTTTCTACCCGGAAGGTTTATTCAAAGAAGAAAGGAGAAGCGTCAAGAAAAATCTGCTTGGAAAGCTCGATCTATTCTCAAGCAAATTCGGGAGGATGATAAATCAATCCCGATTGATACTGAATGTGACATGGTCCGTCTTTTTGCTGAAGAAGGCAACATCACATTGGAACAACTAGGCACTTCGCAAGAAGAACTCGATCAGTTCGAGAAAGATCCAAAAAGAGCCTGGCCAACGCCGACAAAGCAGGTCAACATAAAGTGAGCGCATGCCACCACGAGGTGCGCTGACGGGACGCCAACTCGTGGTCCCAAAACCCCGCCTTTCGCGAAAGGCGGGGTTTTTGTTTTTACACATTTATAAACTCTTTCCAAATCTCGTATAACTCTTTCGTCGCCACCAAATCACCCACATTGTACTGCGCGATTTCCAGAAATTTTCCCGCTTTGAAAAGTGTCGCTACGTCATGTCCGGTAACACCTTCCACTTTCGGACTTTTGATACCAAACGCCCGACACCACAGATGTAGACTCCCCTTGCGCCGGAGCGCGCCGTAGAAACTAAGTTGGTCGAGCAGATCAACGTGTCGCGCGCTATCACGCTGATAATTCAAATAACGATTCGCCATCAAATTTCTGGTCGGTTTTATTTTGTGCACCGCCGAGCGTACCATGAGATACGGCACATCAAACGCCCGACCATTGAAACTTACAAATTCATCATAATGTGCCACCCCATTCCAAAACTGCTCCAGCATCTCTTTTTCCGTTCGTGGTTTAAAAGTTATACCCAGCGATTCCGTCTCGGTTTTATCACCATCCAAATCCTGATAATACACCGCTCCCTTATTTTTTTCCGCATCCAACACCCCGAGTGCCACAATTTGCCCCGTGAGCGGACTAAACCCCAACCCTTCTTTCACTCCCTCAAGCGCTCGCTCAAAATCTTCCTCACCTCTACTCTCCTGCTTAATCCACCGCGTCAACATTTCCTGAGTGATTTTATCCAGACTATCATAATCTTCGCCAACGGTTTCGATGTCGAAGATTAAAGTGGGCATAACAATATTTTTTATTATTTCTTCTTAACATCAATCTTTCCGCTGACGCTCTATCACTTTTTTCTTAAAATAATCTTTTGCTCCGTTACTTCTTTATAATTAAAGAAGTAACCAAGAAACTTTTGAGGGACGGCAGAACTCGTCGTGCGAACTCCTCAAACAGCTGGCGCCCCTCAAACTCCCATTTTTGGTAATTGTCGCTTGCCAATTGGCTGTCGGGGGTTCGGGGGGCTAGCCCGAGCCAGGCGAGTGGTTCTGGACCCCCGATAGTTTTTGGATACTTTTTTCTATAAAAAAGTATCGCCAGCCCGGCGAGGGCTCGAAAAAGTAATTTAAAAGAAAAAGAAATTTATTCTTCAATAATATCGACACTCTTTACTGTGACCGGTGAAACCGGCTTCGACTTCTCCCCATGTTGATCCACCACCGCCGCATTCGCAATCTTATCCACTACCTCAATCCCTTTAACTACATTCCCAAAAATAACATAATTCGGAGGCAACCCTACCGCATCTTGCATGATAAAAAACTGACTGCCATTCGTATTTGGTCCCGAATTCGCCATCGCGACTGTGCCACGTTCATAACTACCGGTAAACGGTTCATCGTCAAATCTATAATCCGGACCACCGGTACCATTACCAAGTGGATCACCACCCTGAATCATAAACCCTTTCATCACCCGATGAAAAATAGTGTTGTCGTAATATTGTTTTTGACTTAGGTTAACAAAATTACTAACAGTTTTTGGTGTTTCGCCAGCGTGTAGGGCGATAGTAATATCACCACTGGTTGTGTGGAGTACGGCGAAATATTTCTTTTTAGCATCAATGACCATATCGCGTTCTTTACTAAGAGTTAAAGGTGCCGTGGACGGCGGATTAATTGGCGCCGAGGTGGATGGTTGACTGGCAATCGCGTCACTAGAACTCGCCATAGTGGCAAAAGAAATATCGCTAAGCGATGGCGCATTCGCCGTGTCTGGCGTATAGACACTACTTTCGCGCGCCTGCCAACCAAAATAAATTAAACCAACCACTAAACCAACTCCCAAAATAAACAATGCTAATCTCGTCATAAAATTATTTTGAATTTACAATATTTTTTTGTCATCCTGAACATAGTGAAGGATCTCTGGCTCACCCACGGTGACCAATGTGCCAGAGATCTTTCGCTTCGCTCAAGATGACAATTACTAATTAATTACATTCTGACCACAAACCAAGATTGGCTTTTCGAGCCGATTGTTCCGCTTTTAAAAATAATGAATTAAATTTTACGTCTGGTGGATAAGTGTACACTCGTGCATATCCATCAGCCACCAATTTTTCATTTACCATCGTGCCATCAGACAGATAAACATAACGTAATAAACGGTGATATCGATCGGTGTCGGAAACATCTTTTTCCAGTCGTACCAACTTACCTTCCACCAAATCTTGGTTGTACTGTTTGGCCTTTTTTCCAAAACATTGCACTCCTCTCCGTGGGTCTACGGTCTCTGGCGTATTCATGCCAATATAGCGTACTTTATTTCCGTCGGAAAGCTCAATGGTATCGCCATCTACCACTCTTTTTACCAAAATCATTGTTGATGTTGAATTAACTTGAATATCCGGCGGAGTTGTTTTTGATACATCAAGCGCGGTAGTTGATTGGCCTAAAAATGCTATCAACAAAAGTATTACTTTCAAAATCAGCTTTTCAAAACCGCTCATACGAGTGTTAGCAGTCGATCCCGCACCATCGACCAGGCGGCCAACGTTTGACCATCGGTAATCTCCCCGCGCGTAATCATATCGGCAAATTCATCCGGACGTCGTTCGAGCACCTCGATTTCTTCTTGTTCATCGACCTGTGCCTTACCATCACTCAATTTGCGCGCCAAAAATACCGCGGTCGCGTCTTTCAAAACACCATTGCTTGGTTCAAATGTTCCGATTTGAATAAGTTCCGCGCTAATAAAACCAGTTTCTTCTTTCAGTTCTCTTTTGGCCGCTTCGACCGGCGCTTCACCTGGTTTAATACCGCCCATGGGAAATTCGATGGAAAATCGATCGGTCAAACACCGATACTGTCGCACCAAAACCAATTTATCTTCTGAAGTTAAGGGAACACAAACCGCCGCGCCGAGCGTTTCTACATAATGATAAATTTGTTTGGTACCACTGGCCAGTTCAAATTGATCGATTTTATATTTCCACCACGGGTTTTCATTTATTAATTCGGTTGAAATCTTTTTTGATCGCTGGAGCATACAGGTTATACAAAAAGTTTAGCTACTTCCGAAACATCTCCTACATCTTTACTCCGCACTATTGAATGCATCGAACCACCGCCATCATTTTCATAACGAGGAATAATATGCCAATGGACATGTTGTACCGCTTGGCCTGCCGCTGGGCGATTATTTATGCCGATATTAAAACCAGCGGGCTTGATAACTTGGTCAACTTTTTTCATAGTTGCATATACTCCATTCATCACCTCACTCCAGGCATCACTACTCATATCACCAAGCTCGGTAAAATGTTTTTTTGGAACAATAACGGTGTGCCCTTTGCTACATGGATGGACATCAAGAAACGCGAGCACGGAATCATCTTCGTACACTTTATAATTTGGAATCGCACCCGACACTATTTTGCAGAACAAACAATCCGACATATATTTTATTGTTTTCCAAAACGCCACACGTCAACACTATTAAAATGCGTCACCGGCGCGCCAGTTTCTTTAATAAAATATGAAACAGTTATGCTAGATGGCATTACCAACCAACAATGATCACTTCTTGTAACTGTAAGACCCTTACGAGCTTGTGTAACTCCGATATCATCATTACCGCTTCGACCTACTATATCAGTCAGTTCCGGTTGGGCAAAATTATGATCAATGGGAAAACCACCGCCAACAATATTTTTACCGGAGATCGCTTCAAGCGCAAGAAGTGGATAGACATTGGCTATTATACAATGATTGGTCAAATTTTTATCCTGTTGCCAAATATAAGACATTGCATCATATTCGTCAATGCTAACCGCATTGGTATCCGGACCAAGAGAATACGAAGTCGCAATCGCGATGGTGGTAATTAAAATAAAAATGATACCAACATTTGAAGAAAATAATTTTTTTGACCAAAAATTAATCGCTATTCCCACGAAGAGCAGTAATACTAACGCGATAACGATGTCAAATCGTCGCGTAAGTGAATGCTCACCACCAAAAAAATAACGGCTGATAAAATAACTAAGAAAAAGCGCCGAACCAAATACCAGCAACCAAACATACGCTCTTCGTTGTTGATTTTGATTTTCCAAATTTAAATTATTTACATCCGGTATCCCCTTACACCCATCGACTACGGCGCGATACCAGCCAAAGAATACAAAACCAAAAAAACCAAGCATAAAAACTACTACCCACCAACGCATTATCGTAAAAATATTGGCCACATAGGCATAGCTCGGCACTTGATTGAAAATAATATTTCCAGTTGAAATGGCATGTGGTCGCGGACCGGTAGCCAAATAAAACGCGCTAAAATTTCCCACAAATTGTTTGACGCTCTCCAACACCGGCTGTGCCGATGGCCAAGTACTAAAACCCGCTTTCCACTCGATAACCGGAAAAATCGCGGAAACCAATAAAACAAATATTACAATTAACAATGTTGAAAAATGATCTTTTAGACGAACCAGTTCCATGGTAAAAAAAGCAATCCAAAATAATATAAAATACAAAGCGTAGCCAAATAGACTCAATATGCCGATTGGTAATAAAAAGAGTAACTGGAGCGGTTCTGGATTGGCCATTCGTTTTAACAAAAGTAAAACAAGAAACAGCCACATCACAAAACCTACTGTCACCGGTAATGTAAATGACCCACCGACTTGCCAGGTATATGGTAAAAAACCTAGCCAAGCAAAAAACAACGAAATTTGTTCGTTCCAACCAATACTTTGCGCGATTTCGTACAAAAGTAGCGGTACAAATAGCGCCCACAAAAGTGGTTGAAGCCAAGCAAAAAGCGTCAACAATGAAATGCCGGTAAACCGCTGAAAAATAGCGACAAACGCCCAAAATTGACTATAGCTTAATTTACCAATCGAAGAGACCAAATCGGTAGTAACGCTAGCGTCCGTGATTTTAACCTCTGGCAATGTCTCACCAGCCACAATTTGTTCTTCAATCGCGATGTGCCGCCAAGCGTCGGCCCCGTATACCAGCTGATGCGTAGCCGGTAAATAACTATGAAGCAGAAAAGCGTGTATAAACAAAAGAAACAAAAGTGTACTTGTTTTGACACGAGCAAAAATAAGTATGCCCAAAAGAAAAGTAGCCACTGCAAAAACATAAATATAACTACTATTGATAGTGAGCCACGGCGTGGTGATAGTGGTGCCGGTCCGAGAAACAGACAGAAGGTAAAACCCAATCGCCGCGATGATAATATACAAAATAACCCCCAAACTACTAAGACTATTCGGTTTCTCAAAAGATATTAAAGAAGAAAAAAATCCTTCCGGCGCGCGCATGTCGGTATCATTTTTCTTGGCCAGCCAATACGCCGTTCCACACAATATTAAATTCAAAAGAAAAATAATCGCGAGTGTGGTTGTGTTAATGGTAAAAAAAATAATCGCTATCGCGCCGAGCCAACTCAGTGAAATTAAATTTGCCAAAATTGCGAATAATTTACTCCGGAAACTCCGTTCAAAATGGAAAAAAACATAAAGCACTCTTTCGGCAAGAGCGCCCGTACATAAAAGGTAAATGACAAAAAATATCGACAGGATGTAATTTGGCATAAACACCTTAAATTTACAAATTAATACTTGTAGTATACAAAATTTTACCGTAAACTGCAAACTATCCACCACTCCCGCACACTTCATCCACATACGGACTTGCCGTGAAAGTTGTCCTGAGCTACAATGGTGAAACAAAAAAATAACCCTCCCTATGTTGGACACGATTGAAAAAATTCCACCGCAGAATCTGGAAGCCGAAATGTCGTTTTTGGGCTCCGTGCTTATTGATAAAGAAGCCATGCTAAAAGTGGCGGATAGCATCCGTCCGGAAGATTTTTATAAAGATAGTCATGCAAAAATTTACGAATGCGTTATTGAATTATATTCAAAAAATGAACCAGTCGACCTCTTGACCCTAAGCCATCGCCTGGAACAAAAAAACCAACTGGAGAGTATTGGCGGTCGGTCGTATCTGGCGATGCTTACAAACGCCGTCCCCACCGCTTCAAATGTCAGCCATTACGCTGATATTGTCCAACGTAAAGCTACTCGCCGCCGGCTACTCGGCGCATCACAAGAAATAACCCGTCTTTCGTTTCAAGAAGAAGCCGACGACCTGGAAACTATTCTCGATCAAGCCCAACAACAACTTTTTGGGGTTTCCCAAACTTATTTCAAACAAACCTTTACCCCCGTTCGCAGTGTTCTCGCTGACGCTTTTGACCGCATCGACGAATTACACAAAAATAAAGGCCAACTCCGCGGCTTGCCAACCGGTTTCAAACAACTCGACAACATGCTGGCCGGTTTACAAAAATCGGATTTAGTCATTATTGCCGCCCGTCCTTCCGTTGGTAAATCATCTTTTGTGCTGGACATAATCCGCAATGTCGCCACCAAACAAAAAATCCCCGTCGGTCTCTTTTCACTCGAAATGAGTAAGGAACAGCTGGTGGACCGCATGCTTTGCTCCGAAGCCAACGTCGATTTGTGGAAAATGCGCACCGGACGCCTTTCCGACCGCCCGGAAGACGACGATTTTCCGCGCATTGGCCACGCCATCGGCGTACTATCCGAAGCGCCAATTTTCATTGACGATTCGCCAAATATCAACATCATGCAAATTCGTACCAAAGCCCGTCGTTTGCAAGCCGAACATGGTCTTGGACTCATCGTTATCGACTATTTGCAACTCATGGAATCAAGTAATAAAGGCGATTCCGACAACCGTGTTCAAGAAGTTGCACAAATTACCAGAGGTCTGAAAAGTATCGCCCGCGAACTAAATATACCAGTGGTCGCCCTTTCTCAACTTTCTCGTGTCGTCGAACAAAGCAAACCCGCTATTCCAAAACTTTCCCACCTGCGTGAATCCGGCTCCATCGAACAAGACGCGGACGTGGTAATGTTTATCTACCGCAAAGCGGCCGACCGTGGTTACCGTATTGAAGATATTTCACCGGACGAAAAAAATCTGGCGGAAATTCACATTGCCAAACATCGTAACGGTCCAACCGGCGTAGTAAAACTTAGTTTCATTGACGCCCTGGCTTCTTTTCGTAATCTGGACACCACCTACACTGCCTCGCCAAGCGCTGAAGCACCCCTAAAACCAAAATCCGCCTTTGTGGCCAAAGCCGGCGGTGACCGACCGCAATTTTAATTGAAAATTAAAAATTAAAAATTGTAAATTTATACATCATATGTCCATGTTCTCAAAACTCAAACAGTTCAAAGATCTCCGCGAACAAGGTAAAAAATTACAAGGCGCGCTCTCTGGTGAAAGTGTTACGGCCAAAACTTTTGGTGATAAAGTAACTTTGACGGTGGATGGAAACTTGGGAATTACCAACCTAGTAATCGACCCGGAAGTCCTCTCCCCAGATAAAAAAGTTAAATTAGAAAATGCCATCAAAGAAGCCCACAGCGACGCGATGAAAAAGATGCAACGTATTATCGCCGGAAAAATGCAGGAGATGGGTGGATTCCCAGGCATGAAATAACGTACGAAATACGAAAGTTTACAAAAATACGAAAACCTATCGACATAATCGTACTTTAATTTCGTAATTTCGTATTTTTTTGTATTTCGTACGTAACGTATATGTACTCCCCTTCCATCAACAACTTAATCCGCGCTTTAAAAAAATTACCTTCGGTGGGTGAAAGAACAGCCGAAAGATATGTTTTTCATTGGCTTAAATCGGGAAAAAAAGAAGTGACCGAGCTCGTACTCAATCTTAAAGAATTAATCGAGACCGTAAAAAGCTGTGAAATTTGTTGGAACTTCAGCGACCAAAGTCCCTGCCCAATCTGCGCCGACAAAAAACGCGACAATACCATGATCTGCGTGGTCGCTGAACCACAAGATCTCATGGTAATCGAGGCTACAAAAATATTTCGTGGACGCTACCATGTTTTGCGTTCGGTGGTTGACGCGGGTGACGAAGAAAGTATCGCCCGAATGAAAGTGCAAGAATTGTTTGCTCGTTTGTCCCCTCCTGCCAGAGGAGGGGCAGGGGGAGGTGGGAGTGCTATTCAAGAAATCCTACTAGCGCTAAATCCTGATTTACCAGGCGAAACAACCATGCTTTATCTGGAACGTGAATTAAAAAAACTCAACCCAAAACTAAAAGTTACGCGACTAGCGCGCGGATTGCCATTGGGCGCCGACCTGCGCTATGCCGACGAAATTACGCTTGGTAGTGCAATTAAACATCGGACGGGAGATAAATAAAAAATCCGCCTCGATACACATCGAGGCGGATTTTTTTTATTTTATTTTAGCTAATCTTCACTTCCGTATATCGTTGACGCTGGCCATGTACCTTGTGGTAACGAACCTTGCGTTTAAACTTCTCCACGCGCAAAGTGCGGTATTTGCCTTGTTTCGTTACCAGCGCGGTAACAACTTTACCAGCTACAGTCGGCGTACCCAACACGGCATTTTCTCCGTTGTCATCGGCAGTCAAAAGAACTTGATCAAAAGATAAAGTATCGCCTTCTTTGGCGTCTAATTTTTCTACTTTAAGAAATTCACCGGTTTTGACAAGATATTGCTTGCCACCGGTTGCTATCACTGAGAGCATATGATTTGACGAAATCATACCGCGTAACGTCCTTTGAGACGCGGTGATAAATTACAAAGTAACAACAGTATACAAACAAAACAATCAAAAGTCAAGCCCTACAAACTCAACTGCACTATATCCCCTATTTTTACCCCTCTTTGCTCTACAAAACCAGCTGGTAACTCAATTGCCTTATCAGCTGTAGATACACTAGAATAACGAGTTAATTCACTTTCTTCACGGCCCGCTTCTGGCGGTAAACGTTCCTTGATATCAACAATGGTTTTACCATTTATCCACACAATATCCAGTGGAAAAAGCATATCTCGCATCACAAAGGTATAATAGTCAGCTTGAGGAAAAATAAAGATCATTCCACCATAATTTCCAAAATCTTTACGGTCACTCAATCCTTTAACTCGCGACGCGTCAGTATTAGCTACTAAAACCTGCAACGTCGTTTCACCAATTGTCACCGTCGCCTGGCGTGGAAAAAAATATTGCTGAACCCGCAATCCCACAAAAACAAAAAATATTATTGCGAAAATAATTATTGGCCAGCGTTTGGATTTTGAAACTTTTTCCATATATTACCCTTTGACTTGACGCATTCGCCACTCAATAAACCCCATAATCAAAATTAGGAAAAGTAACGCCAGTAATTTTTGCGTACTCTTGAAAACAAGTGTGAGCACCCCAAAGCACCCAGCGATAACATAGTAAATCAATACAACCGTGCGTTCTTTTAATCCAACCGAAAGTAATTGATAATGTAAATGGGTGCGATCACCAATAAATAATGACTGGCGGCGTCTCCAACGCTGGTAAATGACGCGAGCGAGGTCAAAAGCCGGTATGGCCATAACCAAGAGTGCCGTAGCAAGTTTGCCACCGGAAATAATCGCGAGCACGCCAAGAATGAGACCAATAAACAAACTTCCACTCTCCCCCAAGAAAATCTTCGCCGGATAAAAATTAAATAATAAAAACCCTAAACACACTCCCGTAAAAATAAGCGCCAATAAGCCAACATTGGGTTGAAAAAATTTAGCGCTCGTCGTTAGTAAATAAATCATTCCGGCGCCAATAGTCACTACTCCCGTCGCTAATCCATCCAGCCCATCGGTAATTTTGGTCGTATACATCATTCCCATCAGCCAAGCAAAGGTCAAAATACCGCCAAGTACTTTAGAAAAATGCAATTCACCGCCAAAGGGGTTAGTAATTTTGTCTAAACCAAGGCCAAGATAAATACCAAGGATAATGGCAATCGAAGTCACGACAAAACGAAGCTTTGGTGAAAGCGGGTGCAACTCATCGGCTACGCCCAACACCAAAATAATACTGCTCGCCCAAAATGTGGCAATAATTTTTTGCGTAAGAATTTCAATCCCTAACACTGGATGAAAAAAAAGCACGTAGCCAACGATGAGCCAAAAGCTAAGAAACAGCGCCACCCCGCCAAGAAGCGGCACGGGACGCAAATGACGTTTACGATCTAAATCCGGCAAGTCAACAATTTGATTTTGCAAAGCAAATCGTCGAATAAATAACGTAAAAAATATCGAGGTACCAAACGCGGCAATGAAATAGAACATACTAAACAACAGTTACCAACCCATCTACACCAACATTTACTTTATCTCGTCGTTTCAACTTTCCCCCTAACAATAAATCCGCCAACTGGTTTTCCACCTTCTCTTGCAACACCCGACGCAGTGGTCGAGCACCAAATTCCGGATCAAAACCAATTTTTGCGAAATAATCTAATGCTTCGTCTTGCACAGTAAGTGTAATCCCTTTTTCTTCCAAATCAAGCGCGATTCGCTTGAGCACTAGAGCGGCAATTTTCTTTATTGCTTCAGAACTCAAAGGTTCAAACAACACAATCCCGTCAAAACGATTCAAAAATTCCGGTTTGAAATATTGTTTTAGTTCACCGTGAAGCAAACGGTCTTTGATAAGATTTGAGGCCAATCCCGCGCGCATTTGCTCCTGCACATAGCTTGTGCCGGCATTCGACGTGGCGATAATGATCGTGTTGGTAAAGTCTACCACCCGACCGGTACTATCAGTAAGACGACCATCATCCATTACCTGCAAAAATAGATTAAGTATATCTTTGTCCGCTTTTTCAATTTCGTCAAGTAGCAAGAGTCCAAACGGTTGTCGACGCACCGCTTCGGTGAGCAACCCACTACCTTTTTCACCAGGCGACCCGATAAGTCGATAAATACTACTTTTATCTTGATACTCGCTCATATCAAGCCTCGTCATACGCTGTTCACCACCAAAGTACACTTGTGCAATCGTTTTGGCAAGCTCGGTTTTACCAACACCAGTTGGCCCCAAAAATAGAAAATTTGCAATTGGCTTGGTCTGTGAACGTACGGCCGCGCGTGCCCGACGCAGAGCACTAGCCACGAGCTGAACCGCTTCATCCTGACCAATAACGCGTTTATGCATTTCTTCTTCCAAATGCAAGAGTTTGCTCCCTTCATCATCAGAAACTGCCGTGACCGGGATATGTGTTTTTTCCGCAATGACCGCGCCAACTTCTTCGACAGTCACAAGTGAGTCTGCACCCTTATGCGAACGCGTATACACCGCCGCCTCACTCATCACTTCAAGCGCGCTTCCCGGTAATTCTGTTTCGCGCAAAAAACGTTTGGCAAATTCTACCGCCTTAGCCAACGCATCGTAAGCAAAAAATACTTTTTCTTTATACTCAATATACCCCGCTTTTGATTCCAGCACTTGCACTGCCTGATTTTCATCCATTTCCTTTACAGTAACGCGTGAAAATACCGTGCTCAATTTGGAATTTGTAATAACTTTTTCAAAAGACTCAGTGGTGGTAGTACCAATAGTCAAAAAATAACCCGCCGCCAAATACTCTTCTACCGCACTGGCGATATCCAAACTGGAATCGTCCTGACCAGTCGATACTCCCATTAGCTCATGTAAATTATGAATAAATAAAATAATATTTCGCGCGCGTGCAATTTCATTTACAATCGTTATCAAACGCTCAATCGCCCCACTCGGTGTCGTCCCAGAAAGCAAAGAAGAAATACTTAAACGTACCAGACGTTTATCGTACAAACGTTTGGGAACATCACCGCTAATCATTCTCTCCGCTATTCCTTCCACTATGCTTCGTTTTCCCACACCATAATCACCAACGAGTAGCACATTATGAACACCGCCCTCAATAACCTGGAATACTTCATCGATTTCCGCATCACGCGCCACACACGGTTCCGTGCGGCCAAGTTGAGCCGCCCGAGTCATATCTTCGCTAAATTGGTTCAAATATGGCGTTGAAAGAGCGGTCATCGCCCGATCCATACCGTATTTTGAACGATGACGCCCGGCAATCGCTACTTTAGTATATTCCCTGCTCAATCGCTCGCGAATACGCGTCCACTCCACGACATTTTTAAGTTTCGTCGCATCAATTCCCAAATCAAACAGCATTTCTTGTAATTGTGGCGAAGCGCTGACCGTGGCGAGTAATAATTCCGTGACACTAACGTAAGTTTGGCGCGCGTGTTCCGCTAAATCATACGCTTGAAAAAATATTTGATACATTTCTTCTCCAATTTGCGGAGCAAAAGTGGCCGGTGAATTTTTGGCTGTTTGACTAAAAATATCTTTCAACGAATTACTCAAGCTATCCGTTCCAATTCCCAAACGAATAAAAGTATTACCAATTCTGTTTGATTGCAAAAGTGCCAAAAATAAATGCGTGGAATCGAATGTAACCGCGCGATAATCGCTGGCTAAAATAAAAGCCTGACCAACTACTCCGAGCGCTTCGTCGGTAAACGTATCCGCGATATTAAAACGACGATGAGTGGAAGTTTTTAATACTATCGACCAAGTCGGTTGTTCGACCACAATGTTTTTGTCTACGCCATAAACCACTCGTTCGACAACCGATGGTTGTTTTTTTTCAATCAATGCCCGATACCAAGCATAACCAAAAACCGTCACACCACTTAAAAAAAGCAATCGCGTTGCCATCGTGAAATCACTTAATTGCAATGGGTGACGCAACGCGTTAACTGTTTGATAAATCGTCGCGGTCGTCCAAATCAAAAGTGTCACCGCCAGAATGAGCGCTGAGACAAAACGCACAGTGTTCCAACGCCGACGAACTTTTTCGGTCGTCAATATCACTCGTTCGAGTGGATAATGCCAATATAAAACATGTTCATTGGCTATACGACAACTGCCCACCCCGTGACAAGTACGACAACGACGCGAACGCAATCGTCCGGTACCCGAACAGGTCGAGCAAATGAGCAGTGAAAGTGGTGAGAGCGTATAAGTGTGCATAACGCCTTAGCGAACAACTAACGTTTGAATAAATCCATAAATCACGGCAATTGGTAACAACAGCCAAACAAGAAAAAGTACTATACAAAAAATACTCCACACCATTAATCCAACACAACGAAACAAAATCTGCACGACACGCATTATAAAACTAATGATACGCCCTTGCCAATCGTATTGTCCAAACATTGGTACAAAAATATTGACCAGCCATAAGCCGGGAGCCAATTCATCATTGCCAACTTTAAACAATTCAAAACACCACTTTCCCGAGCGAAGCGCCCCAAGGCTGTACCACCAAATCGGGAAATAAAAAAAATCCATCAGACTTTCCCAAATTAATTGTTGAAGGATAAATCCGTACATATATAGATACTGGCAGTATACCACATTTTTGCGTAAAAATAAAAACAACCGCTAGGTTATTTTGTTCGCGTTCTGAAAAATATTTTTAACGCTGGGCGATGACAGTTTCGGAAGTGACTTTGATGTGACGAATGTTGCTGGCGGGGATCATACTACCCGGAACAATGCGCTTTTCTACATTACTGATTGATTGAAAAGTGGCTAATTCGGATTTTAATTTTTGAGTATCGTCATCAAGTGAATTAACTTGTTTCTCAAGTGCCGCAATTTGATAACCGCTAGTGGTTAGTGTACCAATTTGAACAATGTACCCAACGCCCAGCACAACCATGAGCGAAGCAATAACGAGACGAACACCAACGCCAGTTAAAAAAGCCGGCAATTCCCAGTTTTGAAGAAACTGAGTGAACATCCGGTGATTTTGACGAAGTTGCATGGCTTGGGACATACCGAGTTGAAATAATAATTTTATTAAATTTTTTCTACCACCCGTAATTTTGCACTACGACTGCGAGGATTTTTTTCTATCTCCTCATCACTCGCAATTAAAGGTTTTTTGGTAATAATTTTTAATTTATTTTTTTCTTTTTGAAAAAAGTGTTTGACAATGCGGTCCTCCAGCGAATGAAATGAAATTACCGCCAATCGCCCACCTGGCGCCAATACCGCAATCGCTTGTGGCAATGTTTGCTGTAACACGTTTAATTCGTCGTTCACGGCAATCCGGAGCGCCTGAAAAACTTTTGTCGCCGGATGAATACCACCAATCCACGGCACTGCTTTCGTACTATTCAATTTTTCTCGATAGACCGCGAGAATTATATCGACCAACTGTTTCGTATTTACAATCGGCTCTATTTTTCTCGCTTCCACAATCGCTGTCGCAATTTCCGCTGCAAATTTTTCTTCACCGTATAGTTTAAAAATTCTTCGTAGCTCATCTTGATTGAGCTCGTTCACAAACTCACTGGCTGGTCGATTCCCCAAATCAGATTTCTGACTACCGGGATAACGCATGTCGAGCGACTCCGTTTTTTCGAAACTGAATCCCCTCCCTCGCTCGGCAAACTGCGGACTCGACCAACCAAGGTCCATCAAAATGGCCTGCACTGGGCCAAACTGCTTTTCACTAACTATTTTTTCCAAGTTACTAAAGTTATCACGGACAAATTGCACTCGTTCGCCAAAGTTGTACAAATACTGTTTCGCGCGTAAAAGTGATTCCGGATCCGCGTCAATGCCGAGCAATTTTCCACTGGGCGCGTTTTGTCCCAAAAGAATTTCGCTGTGTCCGGCATCACCCAGTGTGCAATCAATCGCATTCTGGTTTGGCTTCAATTGCAAACCATCCACCACTTCGCGGCTTAGTACGGGTATATGTCGAGCCATATTAAATTCCTAATTCGGCCATGCGCTCGGCAATACTGCCACTCTCCGCTTCGGTCTGACCTTTATATTTATTCCAAATTTCACCATCCCATAATTCCAGCCGATTGTAGAGACCAGCCAAAACTACTTCTTTTTTTAAATGAGCAAAAGCGCGAAGATATTCCGGAAGAATAATGCGCCCCTGTTTATCAACTTCTACATCCATCGCTCCCGCGAGCATGAGCCGGCTAAACGCACGACTGTTCGCTTGACTGATAGGTAGAGCGGCTAATTTCTCGGCCAACTTTTCCCATTCACTTTTGGTGTAAAGAAAAAGACAGCTATCAAGACCGCGAGTAACCACGGCGCCCTTTTTGAGATCAACCCGAAATTTGACGGGTATGGCAATACGTCCTTTGTCGTCCAAGTTATGACTGTATTCGCCAATAAACATGTTTGTGGGGATTAAGAAGTAAGACAAGCATTGTCACCACTTTTCACCACTTGAACCCATTTTATACCACTTCACTACACGCGTCAACACTTTTGTGCACTGGTTATCCACAGGTAAAATTACAACGCCCACGAGTACTAGTCGTGGGCTTTGGAGTTTGTTGACGCGCTCTCCTAGCGCGGCTCCCGGAAGAATTCCAGGATGTCCAGCTCGCACTCCCAGCAGAGCGCACCCCGCTGGAATCGATCATAGGTCATCCGAATCCAATCGTCCGGAAGCCGAAGGCCCTGGCGCATGATGCACCGATTGGTGCAGTGGCGACCGAGGCAGTTCTCGACGTGGGAAACACGAGTCTCTGGAATGAGACCAAATACGTGCCCCACCTCGTGCATCACAACTGTCTTGATGCACTCAGTCTGTGTCACTTGGTCGAGCGACTGGAACTTGTCCGTGGAAATCACGGCACCCATCCCCGTCTGGGCGAGCCCGACCACGAAGTTGGTGCCGTCAGAGTACATGTCACTCTGAACAATCACCACATCGTAGTGACGCTCACCACATTTTGCAGGGTCGCGCCACGGCTCGCCGCCCAGGTGACTGAGGATAATGTCGGCATCAATCTGGGTTGGCCTGCGACTCAACTCACGCGCGCGCTCGAGAAAGAAGTCGATGTTCCCCCAAGCGGCGTACTGCTCATCGTAGAAGCCGGGCTGACGCCAGGCTCCGAGGTTGTTGACAGAGATCTTGTTCTCGAACATACCACTGAGAGCAAGCATCTCTCGGATGCCACTGAGCGCCGCCATGATGTGCATAGGCGAAACACCGTTCTCGTACATCACAAAGACGGGCTGACGACGCGAAAGTTTCTGCGCCGTGATTTTGCCGAACAAATCGTTTTCGTTGGCCATGGTGGCCTCCTTACTTCTGTTTCATCTCTACCCGAATAGTAAAGATGATAGTTGAAGTGAGGGTCGATGTAAGTCGACCCCTCGGTGATGTTTTTCCCTGCTTACACAGGAACAACGACTACTTGAAATCGTGACCGCGGACGAAGCCGTAGTCCTCGATGTGGGCTCGGAGAGCGCTCCAGAAGTGGTACTTCCCTTCCGGAAACTCAATCTCGACCGCCTCGAACAGCCGACGCCACGGGGTCATCATGATCTCGTCGCGACGGGGGTCGTACATGCCGCCCTCCTCGGTAAGAAAGACCCGATCCGAATCCACGAGCTTCATCCACCACTTGTCGTGATCCATGAGCTTGGAGCGCGTCGTGACCACGTAGACCACGAACCCCACCGCAAGCGCGCGCTCGAGGCAGCCGGTGGAATAGACCTTCGTTCCATCCTGGAGCACGGCCTTCGGCTCCTGCGGATTCTTGGCATCCGCGAACATGGTGAAAATTTCACTTGTGGTGAAAACAGCCAGATTCTGTTCCATCGTCGTCACGTTGTGCTCCTTAGTTTGGTCGGATTGGTTACCGACGTGGTTGATTGTACTGCCGGTGAACAAAACGCTACATACCATTTTGATATACAACGTTTCGTTCACCTAACAGACTAACACCATTGTAAAGAACCCTTAAAACAGAAAAACTCTGTTTGAGAGAGTTTTGACACGATTTTTGAAGGTTATATTGATGTTCTCTCATCATCAAAACAACAATCCAGTATACCACAAAATACCACTTTTGTCAAGGTTTAAACGCAAAAAATGGCTATGGTTAGCCAAAACATATCACTCAAATTACCGAAACAATGGGGTTTGGGGCCGCCAGCTGTTTGAGGAGCTGGCGCGACGAGTTCTGCCGGCCCCAAAAGCTTTTGATTACTTTTCAATTATGAAAAGTAATGCCAGCCCGGCGAGGGCATCGCTGTGAGCCATAGATCTCTCGGGGTGAACCCCCTCGAGATGACAATTGAAAAAAATGACAATAAAAAATTGTAATTTACAACTCGACGACCATCCCCGCCTTCGCCGCAAACGCATTCATCCCCTTTTCGCGCAACCGCACCACGAGCGCCTCGGATGCCGGTTCATCGCCATGATTTAAAACTATCTGATTAGGCGAATTATTTCCATTACTTATCCAAGAAAATAATTTTTCTTTATCCGCGTGAGCGGAGAGCGCGCTGATTACTTTTATTTGACAATGCACGCGCACATTTTCATCGTGAATTTTTACCGGCGATTCACCTTGCGCCAATCGCCATCCCAATGTTCCTGGTGATTGATAACCGACAATCAGCAAAGTATTTTTTGGATCCGAAAGATAACGAATCGCGTGATGCAAAATCCGCCCGCCATTCATCATGCCCGCGCCGGCGATAATTACTTTCGGTGTTGGTGAGTGATTGATAGTCATTGATTCGGTGCGACTATGCGTGAGTGTAAGACCGGGAAATTCGAAGAGGTCAGCGCCGTCTTTATAAAATTTAGTCGCTTCAACATCATAATACTCCGGATATTTTTCAAACACTCGGAGCGCGTCAATAGCGAGCGGACTATCGAGAAAAATCGGCACATGCGGTAAAGTTTTATGCCGCTCCACGAGATCGGTTAATTCATACAATAATTCTTGCGTACGTTCGAGCGCAAATGATGGAATCAACAATACCCCATCTTTACGCATGGCATCCTGTATTATTCCTTCAATAAGTTTTTCCCGCTCTGCCGATGATACATGACTCCGGTCACCGTAGGTAGACTCACACACCAACAAATCAATATTTTTTGGCAATGTTTCGGTATCGCGTAAAATTGGCACATTAATATTGCCAATATCACCGGAAAATACCAATTTCTTGTTTTCAATATTAAGCTCAATAAACGCCGAACCAAAAATATGACCGGCGTCGTGCAGTGTAAAAGTCACGATTGGCACATTGCTGATTGCCAATAGTTTGTTTGGTATTTTCAATAATTTTTTTACTCGATTAACCACTACGGCTGATGGTTCTTCGATTGTTGTCGGCGTCAAATATTTGACCACTTTAAAATGTGTCATCACGCTTTCGACATCATCAAGTGTATACAAGAGTGGGTGTCCATAATTTTGATGATTATATTCCATCACACTCTGCGCGTCTTCGAGAATAAGACGAGCAAGATCGCGCGTAGGCGGAGTGCAAAAAATATCACCTTTAAAACCATTTTTCACGAGTAGAGGCAATCGACCAACATGATCAAGGTGAGCGTGCGTGACGATAACCGCGGTAAGAGTGCTGGGGTCAAAAGTAAGTGGAGAAGCATTTTTCATTTCCAAAACATCACTCCCCTGAAACATGCCACAATCGATAAGAATACGAAAACGACCACTTTCGACCAGACTACACGACCCCGTCACCATCCCCGCCGCGCCAAAAAAAGATATTTTCATAACACTGATAAACATATTTTAACCTTCATCATTATAACACACATTCATTTTTATTCCACTGTTCAAAATCGATTTATTCTGCTATACTGAAAACTATCAATACCTAATATTTATGGGAAAAGACTTACTGGACGCTGTTGAAATTGTTGAACCGCCTATTGGTGAATTAACGAAACAACGCTCATCATTCAAAAGAACCTGTCTTACCGGATGTGGTTGTATTGTTTTTTTAATCGGCGCGGTGGTCATTGGTGTTAAAATTTTTATTGGTAGCGGACCAAGTACGATTAAATTTTTACCGGCAAATTTCCCCGACAGTATCCCCCTCTACGAAAAAGATTCCATTGAACAAATGACTTTTATTTCCGGAAAATACAAAGACCGCAGTATGGAAATCGCGGCGCTATTTCCCAAAGTAATTCTTTCCCCCATCTTACTCACTCTCCACCGTGGCGAAATCACCACCAGCACTCCTAATGATAATTTCTGGAAGATTTTGACTACTCCGGTGGGCGATACCCGCGATACCATCCAAATTGAATGGCGCAATATGGACGCCGAACCAAGCTATGTTCTATCATACTACCGAAAAGAACTTAGCAAACGTGGCTATACTTTTTCTGATGAAATTGGTGGCGGTAATGTTTATAGTTTAAACTTTGCGCGTGAAGATGATGTCGCCGGCTCTCTTTACGCGACCGGACTAGTCGAAGATCACCCTGGTACTGATTATGCCTCACTCACCGTCAATATTCCTTCCAACTACCGTAATTCTTCCACAATTTTAAAGTAGCTATACCATGTTCCGCCGCTTTATCAACGTTGAAACTCGCTCGATTACCGGTGCTGCTATTCTCTTGGCCTCCACCACTCTTCTGAGCCGTTTTATGGGCATCGTACGCGACCGTACTTTTGCCCATCTTTTTGGCGCCGGCCCAATTATGGATTCCTACTATGCCGCTTTCCGCATCCCCGACTTGGTATATAATTTACTTATTGTTGGCGCGCTCACCGCGGGATTTATTCCCACTTTTACTCGCTTATTTTATCAAGGAGAGAACAAAACTGCCGCTTGGAAACTTGCCGATAATATCGTCAGTATTGTGGCGATTAGTTTAATTGCCTTAGCAAGTATCGGCATCATAGGCACGCCCGTGTTAGTTAAAATAATTGCCCCAGGATTCGTCGGTGAACAATTGAAACTCGTGACGGATTTTTCTCGCGTCATGCTTATTTCGCCACTCCTTCTTGGTATCTCCATGGTACTCGGCGGTATTCTTCAGTCACTGCGTCAATTTTTTCTCTACTCGGTCGCTCCAATTTTTTATAACCTCGGCATCATTATTGGTGCTACTGTTTTGGTTAATTTTCTTGGACCAATCGGCTTAGCTTGGGGGGTTGTACTCGGCGCTTTACTGCATCTCGGCATCCAAATAATTGGTGTAATTCATAACGGTTATCGATGGCGCTGGTCATGGAATCTCAAAGATAGTAATACCCGGCTCATCGGAAGACTCATGGTTCCTCGTACTCTTGGTTTGGCCGTCAACCAAGTAAACACTGTCATCGTTACCGCTCTTGCTTCACTATTACCACTAGGAAGCGTGGCGATTTTTAATTATGCTAACAATCTCCAAGACGTCCCCGCCGGCATTATTGGAATCCCGTTTGCAATCGCAGTTTTTCCGGTATTATCCCAACTGGCTGCAGAAAATGACCCTAAAAAATTCGGCCAACAGATAGCCTCTTCTAGTCGACAAATCTTATTTCTTATTTTACCGCTTGCGATTTGTTTTCTTATACTACGTGCCCAAATTGTCCGAGTAGTGCTTGGAACTGGCGAATTCGATTGGACGGCCACTATTTCAACCGCCAACGCACTGGCATTTTTTAGTCTTGGTATTCTCGCTCGCGCTCTTATTCCCCTTTATGCCCGCGCTTTTTATGCTCTAAACAATACTAAAACTCCTTTTTTCATCAGTATTTTTTCCGAAATTTTCTGTATCGCCCTTTCCATTCTTCTCATGCGACCGCTCGGCGTCTCCGGTCTTGCCCTAGCAAACGCGCTAGCGGCAATAGTAAACATCTTACTACTCATCACATTTCTGCATCGTCGCAACACCGCGATCATCGACCAATCTTTTATTACTTTACTTATCAAAATAAGCGGAGCGGGTCTCATAATGGCATTAATTATGCAGCTCGCCAAATATCCGCTCGCCAATCTCTTCGATCAGCACTATTTCATAGGCATCTTGAGTCAAGGGCTGATAGCTGGTATACTAGGTTTTCTTGTCTATGGTCTCATTTGTTGGGTATTCAAAGTAGAAGAAATGGCGAATTTACAATCAAGTTTGCATCGTCGTTGGCTTAAACTACGAAATATCGGCGAAGGTATTGACCAGGCGGAAAAACTTTAAAATTGAAATGATTGAAATTCTTGAACTTCATGAATATGGCAAACGAACACATCCGCAACTTCTGCATCATCGCTCACATTGATCACGGCAAATCCACGCTTGCGGATCGTTTTTTGGAATTAACAAAAACCGTCTCCTCCCGCGACATGAAAAGCCAATTACTCGATTCCATGGATTTAGAACGTGAACGTGGTATCACCATCAAACTTACGCCCGTGCGGATGAAATACACGTTGCCAGAGACCTCCCCCAACCCCTCCTTCATAAGGAGGGGACAATCGTTCACCCCAAATACAACGAATTCACATTTGTTCTCCCCTTCTGAAGGGGAGACACAGAGGGGTCTCGCCAGCAATGAATACATTTTAAATCTCATCGACACTCCCGGCCATGTGGATTTCAATTACGAGGTTTCTCGCTCCCTCGCCGCCGTGGAAGGTGCAATTTTACTTGTTGACGCTACTCAAGGTGTCCAAGCGCAAACTATTGGCAACCTCTATCTCGCTCTTGAACAAAATCTCACCATCATTCCCGTCATCAACAAAATCGACATGCCGATTGCGAATGTGGAAAAAGCTAAAGCGGAAATAATCCACCTCCTTGGCTGTGACGAAAAAGATATTTTACTTGCCTCCGGTCGCACCGGACAAGGTGTTGAAGCGATTCTCCACGCTGTCATCGAACGCGTACCACCACCCGAAGACCACACCGCCGCCCCAACTCGCGCGCTCATTTTCGATTCCATGTTTAATGAATATAAAGGTGTTGTTGCTTCGGTTCGTGTCGTTGATGGTGAACTAAAAAAAGGTGACAAACTGTATTTGATGTCTACCTTTGTGGATGCCGAAGTGCTGGAGCTTGGTTACTATTCACCAAAATTCAATCCTTCGGAAAAAATTAATAATGGTGAAATTGGTTATATTGCGACCGGTTTAAAAGAAGTACGCGATTGTCGCGTGGGCGATACGATTACAATTTTAAATAGCGAAAAAAAACCGGTCACCACCCATGGACTTCCAGGTTATAAAGAAGTAAAACCAATGGTTTACGCCGGTATCTTTCCAAAAGAAGGTGATGCCTACCAGGAACTTCGCGATGCTATTGATAAACTGAAACTTTCGGATTCATCACTCATCTACGAACCGGAACATTCCCATGCGCTTGGCTTTGGTTTTCGTTGTGGTTTTCTTGGAATGTTACACCTGGACATCTTTCAAGAACGTCTTAAACGCGAACATAATCTGGAAATTGTTATTACCGTCCCCAGCGTTTCTTATCATATTGTAAAAACTAATAAAGAAGCCTTCACCATCAACAGTCCGCAAGCTATGCCCGACCCTTCACAAATTGAATCAATTGAAGAACCGTGGATGAAACTCGACGTAATTACGCCAAAAGATTATGTGGGCAATGTGATGGCACTCGTTTCCGACCGTAAAGGGCGTTATCTTACCACTGAATATTTAAGCACCGGCACTGATCAGCGCGTTCTTCTTCATTACGAAATTCCTCTCGCTTCCCTCATTACCGATTTTTATGATAAGCTAAAAACGGTTACTTCCGGTTATGCCTCAATGAACTACGAACTCACCGATTACGAACTTACCGAAGTAGTCAAACTGGATATTGTCGTAGCCGATGAACCGGTGGAATCGCTTGCCACGCTAGTGTGGAAAGATGCCGCCTACGCCACCGGTAAAAAAATCTGCGAATCGCTCAAAGAATCGTTGCCAAAACAACAGTTTGAAGTAAAAATTCAAGCCACTATTGGTGGTAAAATTATTGCCTCCGAACGTCTATCCGCCTTACGCAAAGACGTACTACAAAAAATGAGTGGCGGTGATTACACCCGTAAATTAAAACTCCTCCAACGCCAAAAGAAAGGCAAGAAACAAATGAAATCACATGGCAAAATGGAGATTCCTACCGAAGCTTACTTAGCAGTTTTAAAAAGATAGTATGAAACAAAAAACCAAAAAATCACTATACAGTCTGCTTGCTGTTCTCGGTATTGCATTGATGATTTTTTTCACCATCGCTCCGGCTTTTCAATAACCTAATTCACGATACACATAAAACGATACAAAAAAATTGATGTATCGTTTTATGTGTATTGTGTATCGTTGCCTATTATGCCCAAAAAATGGCTTGTCGCCGAACCGCCACCGCAAAGTTTTATTGCTGAACATCCAGAATTACCACCAATCGTTACCCAACTGTTGTGGAATCGCGGCCTGCGCACGGTGGAAAAAATTACCGAATTTCTCAATACCGATTATCTTACCGGCATTCATGATCCATTTCTATTTAATGACATGGAGAAAGCGGTAAAGATTATTTTTGATTGCATAAAAAATAATAAACGAATAGTTGTTCACGGTGATTATGACGCGGACGGAGTGGACGCGGCGGCGATTATTGTTTCGACACTAAAAAAACTTGGTGCCACCAATGTCGGCATCTTCATCCCCCACCGCGAAATCGATGGTTACGGACTTAATAACAATACCGTCAATTTTCTCAAAAAAGAAGGCGCTTCACTCATAATTACTTGCGATTGTGGAATAAGTAATACCGAAGAAATTCAGCTGGCCCACGATCTTGGAATGCAAGTAATAATTACCGACCACCACGCCATGCCAGCCATTTTTCCACCGGCTGATGCCATAATACACCCACTCGTACCAGGCGAAAACTACCCCGACAAAACCTTGGCCGGTGGTGGCGTAGCGTTCAAACTCATTCAAGCGCTTTTAAAAAGACATCACGAAACACATGAACGCCTGGCCGATGGCATGACTCATGAATCATTTGAAAAATGGCTACTCGATATGGTGGCGATTGCTACCGTCGGCGATATGGTGCCGCTCGTTGGTGAATCGCGCACACTTGTACGTTATGGTCTCACGGTTCTCAGTAAAACCCGCAATCTTGGTCTGCGCGCGCTACTAGCCACGACTGGCCTGATGGATGAAAATGGAAAACCAAAAAAATCATTTAGCACTCAGACAATTAGTTTTCAAATTGCCCCGCGTATCAACGCCGCTGGACGTATGGACCATGCCAACGTGGCATTTGCGCTTTTGATGGCCGAAACGGAAGCGGAAGCAACGGACTTCGCCGGACAACTCCAAAAAAACAATACTGACCGACAAAAACTAACCGAACAACTAATAAAAGAAGCGCGAAAACAAATTAAAGAAACAGAACAAGAAAAAAATCCAATTATTTTGATAATCGGCGAAGGTTGGAGTACTGGTATCGTTGGTCTCATCGCGAGTCGCATCAAGGAAGAATTTTCTAAGCCAACAATTGCGATGGGATTAAACAACAACACTATCACTGGTTCAGGACGAAGTGTTCCCGGTTTTAATATGATTGCCGCGTTACAATCGATACCGCAATTTTTTCATAAGTTTGGCGGCCACCCCCAAGCTTGCGGTTTTTCTCTAAAATCTGCCGACTTACTCGAAGAATTTAAAACGGCACTGCTTGAAAAGGCCACTATTGGTACTAAAGACATCGACTTAACACCACAAATAAAAATTGATGCGTCGATAACTCTCGAAGAAGTTGATTGGAAACTATTTGATATTTTACAAAAATTCGAACCATTTGGCATGGCCAACGAAGAACCCACCTACGCCGCGACCGGCCTCACAGTGATGGGCGTAAATCCCGTTGGCGCCGATGGTAAACACCTTCGTCTCATGGTCAAACACAACACCCACATCATCCACAAGACCATCGCCTTCGGCTTCGGCGACCCAAATAAGCACCCAGACAATTGGGGCGTCACCATCAAACCCGGTGACAAAATTGACCTCGCTTTTACCGTTGGCGTGAATGAATGGAATGGCAATCGAGAGTTACAATTGATGGTAGTGGATATAAAAAAGGGTGAATAGAAATAATTAAAAAATCCGCTCCGATATACATCGGAGCGGAATTATTTTTGCTTATTTTAACTCCTTCTGTACTTCCTTCCACCGCTTCTTCAACTGTCGCACCATCAATACCTTTACATCATCAGCCAACTCTTTTTTGTCACTATAAGTAGCCACCGCTCGCTCCACGAGCGCGTCATACATATCTTTGGTCGGCCCTTCGAGTTGTTTTAAGCTATTTTTTAATTCGTTAAACAAAGGCTCAATATGCTGAGAAATTTTTGCCCTCAGCTCTTTGCCTTTTGGTGTCGCATTGAGCCACATCAAACCAGCACCGAGCAAACCACCTAAAAATAATCCTTTTTTAAATGTTCCCATAGAACTAAAATTAAAGATACAAGATACAAAACGTAAAATCTAAATGTCAATTGTTTGTTTCTTGGTTTTTTGAATTTGTCTCTTTTTTACTCTCACGTTCCACAACCTGGCGCATTGGCGCCAGCAGTTCCGCCGGCAGCGGAAAGCACAGTACCAAACCCAGGCTGAAATTGTGAATTACCCAAATTTTGTTGACATTCACTTGGCGCATTGTTGAATGCATCACAAATTGCTTGTTTGACCGCTTCTGGTGTCCGCCCGGCCGATGCTTGTACACCATTTATCACGAGTGTTGGCGATCCTTGCACACCATATTGCTGGTTTTCCGAATCATGAATTGGATATTGTGGGTATTGTCCTGACAGCCAGCTTGACTGATCATTGAACTTGGTAGTAATGCCAAATTGCTTATCCGTACGCGCGACACAGCTGTTCAATGAAGTCTGATTCACTCCGGTTGAAGCTAAACATTTTTGGAAACCTGCTTCCTTTCCATCATTCTGACCAGCGCCAAAGAAACAATTGAGGTAAGCCTGAAACTTAGTCGGCTGTTCACTCTGAATGCAGTACTGGCGAGTATTCTCATCCACTTCTTTTTTACCATGCATGGCATAGTTTACAAACTTCACCGAAATTTCCGCTTTATTTTTCAAAAGATTCCAAGCGGGTACAAAAGCTTTTTCCATTTGTAATCCATATGGACAATAAGACATCACATACAAATCAACCTTCGGTTTGTCGGATTTTGGTACGATTGGCGCCAGTGTATTTTGCGTCGGTTGAGTAGCTTGTTGCGTTTGGTCAGGTGTTGCAGAAGCTATTACCCGAGAAGAGGCACCAAAATTTACTTTTCCTTGTACTAAAAGCGCGCCAAGCACGATAAATCCCAGCGTTCCCAACGATAATAAACCGCCCACTAAACCAACAACTAACGCGCTCTTGGGATCAAGGAGGTCAAAAAAACTTTTCTTTGAATCGTCCATATTAAAAAAATAATAATAATTAGCGAGTAAGATTAGTATACAACACGGCGTACTTATAGGCAATGGCCTCGTCATCGCTAAGTTCATCCCGGGAAATCCCATAATCTACGGATTTTCCACCCAGCGTGGCGGAACTGTCCACAACCATAAATTTATTGACGTCTTTGAGAAAACGCCACCCACCGGCTTGTTTAAACGCATCATCATCGGAACAGGTGACAAAATCAGCAGAAGCGAATAATTTTGGTAAATAGTAATTATTATAAAAATAAATAAAAATGCTAAACAGTGTCGAAATTTTAACTCGTCGATAATAAGTAACAATCAGTGATTGATTGGAGAAGTTTTTTTTCCAGTCAATAAAAAGCTTAGCCGCGCCAAGAAACGGCGCGTGGAAATGGACGACATCAAATTCGGTTGCCCGATCCAAAGTTTCAGGAATAGTTTCCATTGAATCGAACACTACGCTAGGGGCAACCGCCGTCACCGCGCCTTCTTCGCGTTTCGTCCAAGTACCATAAGTAATCACATCCGTTTCACAATCCACACCCATCCGTTGCAAGTTTTCGACCAATTTAAACGCCTCAGCTTTAATATCATCAAAATAATTAAAAGCACCAGGGATAATATGGAGAACTTTCATACCGATTATTTTTTTACCGTAATATGAACATTGGGGGATGGTAACCACGCAAATATTACCGATTCAATATATACGAGCGTATTTACCAACTTTTTCAACATTGGCAAAATAACAACTTTCGATTGGTTTTGAAAAAAAGCTTCATTGTTCATTTGTACAACCCCCTGACGTTTAGCCGCCCGATCCATCATAAAAAAAGCAATAATCCCAAGCCATTGTCCCAATTTATGTTCGCTATAACGAACACGGACTAAATTAAAACCGCTGTTTTTTATTAATTTTTTCAAACTTTTGCGAGAAAAATAATTAATGTGACCGGCGTATTTTTTTGTTAAGTCTTTGCCGATGCCGAACATTCGCAAGCAATGCCAAAACGACAACCAATCCCCTTCACACGGCACAAAAGCAAAAAATAAACCGCCCGGTTTAAGCACTCTTTTAATTTCCATCAAAAATTGCTCCGGATTCTGAACATGTTCCAGAACGTCAAATAGCAAAACCATATCTATAACACCATCACCATATGGGAGTCGATTTTCTTCGCTCAACGCGTAAGTAACGCCGTCCCGTGCCGTTTTTGCTTGTTCGATCGCGCCCCTGCTAATATCACAACCTAAACAATTAATCTCTTGTCGAACTTGTTTGATCGCGCGAATGAATTGCCCCGCTCCAGAACCAACTTCCAAAATAGTCGCCCCATCCGGAACTTGCTCAAGCGCAAACAAAGCTTGGCGCAAACGAATGCTAGTCGGATCACTCGGACGCAAACTCGCCGTTCCTTTTCCCCAGATTGATTGTTCGTAATCAAAACTCATAACAAATGTTTATAAACTTTTTCCAACTCATCAACATGCCTTGGTAAACTAAAATTATTTTCAATCAGTTCTCTCCCTTGCATCCCACACTGTTTTCGTTCCGTTTCGGACATCGCCAAAACTTGTTGAATCGCTTGCGTTAAGCTGGCCACATTTTTTGGTTGAAATAAAATCCCCGTTTTATTCGGAATAACTCGCGCGCGCATACCATGAATATCACTACCAATCACCGGCGAACCGCACGCTGCCGCTTCGGCCGCGACCAGTGAAAAAGATTCGGAAAATGAGGGAACAATTGTCGCGGTCGCCAGGGAATAATACCGCGCTAATTTTTTTCGGTCCGTGCAAGAACCCAGCCACCGCACGCGATTGCCCAGTGCCAATTGACCGGCCAATTTTCGATAACGTTCCTCCGCATATCCACCACCCACCACCAATAGTACCGCGTCTTTATTCTCCAATTTACTCCACGCTTTCAAAAGCACTTCCAGGCCCTTCACTGGCAATAAATTACCGACAAAAAGAAAAATCGGTTTACCTTCTAAATCATCCAGCGTAAAATCTTTTACTGTTACCGGTTGCGGTTTAAAAATTTCGACATCAATCCCATTTGGTAAAATAACAATTTTATTTGGTGATAACTTTTTACGTAAAGCTAATTTTTGCGATTGTTCGTCATCGACAAAAAGTACCTGCTCGGCCGAACGAAGGATAAATTTAGCGATTGTCCAATCGTATAATTTTTGAATGAACCAACGGTGAACCTGAGTAGGGGCCGCATCCATGTGATAAGTCACGACGTATTTTAGTTTGGTAAATATTTTACGCCACCACACCCACTCTGCGCCACCGTAAAACGGGTAATGCAGATGGACTAAATCAAAACCATTTAATTTTTTATATAGCGCCGGTACAAACCCCGCATTGCCACTCGCTAAATACGGTAACAATCGTACGACTTTAAAAGGCGTGGTACTGTCATTATACCGATTCGTGCTATACCCCAAACAAAAAACCGTCACGTCATGTCCGCGCTTCGTTAATTCCGCCGCCTCATCACAAACCACCTGCCCCATTCCCCCGATGTCCGGTGGAAACGTGACGACTACCTGGGCTATTTTCATATTACAAATCCCCCTTTGAAGGGGGTTTAGGGGGATGTTGGCCAACACCCACTCCTGCCTGTCTGGCAGGCAGGTCGCCTCCCTCAAGGGAGGAATTTTTATCCCGCAAAGCAATTTCTCGCACCAACTTTGTAATCTCTCGACTCTGTTTTTCAATCTTCACCATTAGACGAAATACCATAAAAAATAGCCCAGCGAGAGCAACATACACCGCCAAATCCACTCCCCGACCAATACCCAAACGCAGAGCTAAATATGAAGTCACATTCGGCTGTACGACAACAACGGCGGCAAACACCCAAAACAAAACCCACACTACCGCCGCTCGCACACTGAGTTCACGCGCGCGATAACGATTGATAACTTTACCGACCGAAAACAAAAAAAATAATATTAATAAAATTTGTACTGGTAACATATGCTACGAAGTTTTAGAAAATAACCCGACGAACAAATCATGAACGATTTTATACCCACCACTTATACCCTGTCCATATTCATGGTAACTCACTTCTACGGGACATTCGGCAAAAGCAAGCTGGTGTTTTTTAATCTGTTGAATAATTTCCGTATTATGCGCCATTCGATCTTGCGAAAGTACAATCTTTTCTAAAGCTTTTTTGGACAAAATACGAAAACCATTGTGCACATCAGTGAGCGCCACACCCGTGAATACAAAATTTATCCATCGTGCCACCGGTAACACAAGGTACTTTTTCAACCAAGGAAGTTTAGAACGATTATCGAGAAATCGTGAACCCAGAACTACATCAAGATTTTTTTCTTGCATCAACCTCAAAGCTGGAATAATATCCACTGGATTAAATTGTCCATCCGCATCAAAGTGAACCACAAAATCCGGTTGAAGCGCTCGGGCGCATGAATCTCCCGTTTCAATGGCCGCACCCTGACCACGATTCAGTAAATGGCTAAGTACTTTTCCACCACTTTCACGCGCCACCGTCGCCGTGCGATCTGTCGAACCGTCGTCAACCACTACCACATCCTTAAAACCATGTTCAAAAAGGCCGCGAATCACGCGACCTAATTCTTTTTCTTCATTGTAAGCGGGAATGACAACCAATACCATAACACGAAAATTTTCAATTTTTAATTTTACAATTTTTAATTAATTTTTAATGATCAATCTCCAAGTTTGATAAATTGGTTATTGAAAATTGTACATTGATTGAAAATTAAAAATTGAAAATTGTTACTTCACTGACGCTCCGTAATTATTAAACAAGAGCGATTCTTTATTGCGATAATATAATCAATCGTTTTGCGTAATCCTTCTTCGAGACGAACGAGCGGTAGCCAATCAAGACTACCTTTGGCGTAACTAATATCCGGGATACCTTTTTTTGTTAAGAATAACAATGGATTTTCGAAATTTAACTTTGATTTAGAATCAGTCATCTTTAAAATCATATCCGCTACTTCAGCATACCTTACTGCCTTTTCACCACCAAGATTAGCAACTTTTATTTCTGGCCCAGTACCCATGAGGCGCACAATCCCATCCACCATATCACTCACATAACAAAGCGACGTTGAAAAACTTTTGTCGCCATAAATAACCAAATCTCGGCCTTCGAGCGCGTTGATAATAAAATCCGGAATAAGTTGCTTGTCGAACAGACGCATGTGTGGACCATAGGTTGTAAATACCCGCGCGATTTTTGCGTCCAACCCATATACCTGACGATACGTAGCAACACAACTCTCAGCAAATCGCTTACCTTCATCATAACATGCTCGATCAGAAAGCTGATTTACAATACCCAGGTTATCTTCGCGGAATTTTTCTCCCTTTCCCTGATCATCACCATATACTACCGCGCTTGAAGTAAATAAGTATTTTGCGTGATATTTTACCGCTAAATCAAGCGTATTCGCCATCGCCGAAGAATTACTCCAGAGCGATTGCAATTTCATTTTTTCAAAATCCTTAGGGCTAGTCGGACAAGCCAAGTGATAGATCTCCTGAATACCTTGAAATTTTACTTTAAATTTATCCAGCTCATCAAATTGATTAAGATCAATCGGTTTATTGACATCGTAATTGATAAATTCAAAATCCGCGTATTGCAACAAATGATTTATTGTCGCCGGATCGGAATTAGAAAAATTATCAAGACATATCACTTTGGCCTCTTTGAGTAAACGTTCACAAAGATGCGAACCAATAAACCCGGCGCCGCCAGTCACCAGAACGTTTTTCTTTTCAAAAATTGGTGTATCCATACAAAATAAGCAAATTACATTTTTCTTAGTATACCATCAAAAAACCAAATTGGCAATCAGTTTATTACTCCACCGTCGTCGGCAAATTTGGTAATTTTACCGACGTTATAACATTACCATCAAACCCAAACGCCGAATAATTTTTACTTGCTAACGCATAAGGCAACACGGCAAACGTCGAACCGAGAGGAAATACTTTTAATTTCCAAGGGTGTTTTTTCGAAAATGGTATTGAACCAAATAATTGTTCCTTCATTGTACCATCCGATACCTGCTCAGTTACTAAAGTAAGTTTGTTATTTCTCTCAATCAAAACGGACAATTTCGCGCCATCGTTCACCAGCACACTGAGTTCTAAACCATAAAAATGATTAATTTTGTCAATTCTCGTGATTCTCTCAATACTATTAGAAAAATCATATTTACCAAGCTCCAAACGCGAACCAATCTTACGAGCGGTAAGGAGTGCCGAAGTTTTTGGCTCAATTTCCCAATCTGCCGGCACGAATGCCAAAGTTTTTTCACCTTTTTTAACACCACGGTTATCAAATAAACTAAAAGTAACTTTCTTGCCGTTACTTTGTTCAATAACAAACGACAAACCATTGGCGGTGCTAAAAACTTTAGCGCCAAGTGGTTGTAAAATACGCGTACCACTTGGTCCTTTTATAACGAATTCTTTAAAAAACGCCCCATTAGCTTTGAGAATATGCAAATAATAAAAGCTTCCCCGTTTTAAAATAAGCGTAACCCCCTCGGTACCACTGGGGTCAAGCCTAAATGTATTCATCGCGATTATGGAAGCTTCCGGAAAACTTGCCAATTTTTCCGTTTGACCGGTCATTAAATTTAATCGCCAAAGCTGTTTGATTTTAATATAATAAAACGAACCAAAAAGACGCTTGGTAGGTTGCGCGCTAGCCATCGTTACCGCTCTACCAACATTCAGCCTCCCTGATCCTAGTTTGCCAACATACTCACTATTTATTCCATCAATACTATCGGCGCTAACGGTAAGCGTGGTAATGACTTCGCGTGGTGTCCACTCCGGATGCAATGATCTAAGAAGAGCGACCGCACCGGCGACTAATGGTGTCGCAAAAGACGTGCCCTGCCAGGGACCGCCAAATTCATCCGCGTAACCAAATTGTGGGGCATATCTTTCGGCGCTATAAATCCCCTCGCCGGGCGCTAAAATATCCACGCAACTACCATAATTACTAAAAGTACTCAGTCGGTCCGCACTGTCGACTGATCCAACGGTTAAAATCCAATTTTGATTCAAACCGTCTTCTTTATCATAGCAAGCTGGATAGTTATGTTTAACACTTATATCCCGTTCTGGTGCTTTTTGTTCGTTATTTCCCGCCGCTGTCACTATTACCGCTCCTTTATCATAGGCCCGACGCAAACTCTTATACAATTCAATACTACTCTCCGTACCGACAAAACTCATACTAATAACCTGCGCGCCGTTGTCCACGGCATAATCAACGGCCTTAGCTACCGCTGATGTTGAACCTGTGCCATCACTCCGAATAGCCCGTAGCGGCATAATGCCCACCCGCCAATTAAGACCACTACCTTCGTATGCGTTGTTCCCAACTGCCCCAATGAGTCCAGCCACCAGCGTACCGTGCCGCACGGCTTCAGGATCATCTTGACTGTCAAATACCGACGGTCGAACTTCGTTATTATTTTCGGCAAAATTCCAACCATGCACATCATCAATATAACCATTATTATCATCATCTTTTCCATTATCAGCAATCTCAAAAGGATTGTTCCAAACATTTGGACGAATATCATCTTGCCAAGTATCAAGACCGGTATCAATCACTGCAACGGTCACTCGACTAGTCCCGGTAGTAATGTCCCAAGCCGTTTGAGCATTGATTTGTTGGTACACCGATGCCTGTTGCAAATACCCTGGATCATTGGGAGTTGCCGCCAAAACCGGCTGGAACGAAACCAAAAAACCCAAACTTAAATAGAGGGCAGTTATTGCTTTTTCTGTCAATTTACGGTATAATCGTTCCATAAATTACTATTAGTATAACACGTCTCAAAAAAAATACCACGCTATGTTCTACCGACTTAAACAACTCATTATACTCGGTGGCGATGTCACTGCGCTTTATATTGGCCTCTACCTAGGTGTCACCCTTCGCTATTTGAATTGGGGAAACAATAAATTCATCGAACTCATTACTGCTTTCACTCCGCTCTTCCTTATAGCACTGCTTATTTTCTTTATCAGCGGTTTATACGATATCGGCCGGTTGCGTAACACACTAAACTTTTTTCAACATATCGGCGTGGCCGCAATTATCTGGTTTTCTCTCGCTGTCTTATTCTTTTACACCAATCCAAATACCACTGTCACACCAAAAACCACTCTCCTGCTCACGACCATTTGCGCCTTCATACTTATATCTCTGTGGCGCGCTTTTTACAATTATTTTCTCTCCACAAACTTTCTCTCACTACCAATTATTTTTGCCGGACTCACTCCGGCCGTAAAAGAAATAATCACTACAATACACAATAATCCAGAACGCGGTTTTACCGTTGAGGGAATTATTACTGATACGCCAGACGCCAATATAGCTTGCGCGCAAGCAAATTCCTACCATGAAGTGCTGATAAAAAATAACAATCGTCTCGCTGGACTCCTGGTCGTATCACCATCACACGCCGAGAATAAAATCTTACAAAGCGAACTATACCAGGCAATGTTTGCCCAAGTTTCCATTGTGCCACTCGCGGAATTTTATGAAGATTTTTTCAAGCGCATTCCCCCATTTACTTTTTCCGAAGCCTGGTTCGTTACGCATCTCAACGAACAACGCAAAAAAATGTATGATCGTTTTCGCATTCTTCTAGATTACGCAACTGCCCTGATCATGGGTGCATTTTTTATCGTTACTTTTCCATTCATTGCATTAATAATTCGCTTAACCTCTCCTGGTCCCATCATGTTTACCCAAGAACGCGTTGGTCGTAGTAAACAGATTTTTAGTATTTACAAATATCGCACCATGAAAGCGCTTGCCAAAGATGGCAGTGCGGAAACTGGCGGTCCTCAATTTGCCAGTATTCACGACGTCCGCATTACGCCATTTGGTAGTTTTCTTCGTCGTACTCGACTCGACGAACTACCACAATTTATTAATATTCTAAAAGGTGAAATGGGAATCATCGGCCCCCGCCCGGAACGACCGGAATTTGTCGATGAACTCACTCGCACCATGCCCTACTACGCCCTCCGTCACCTCATCAAACCCGGCATGACCGGCTGGGCACAGCTCCAACAATCCTACTACGGCACCATCGAAGAAAACCTAGTCAAACTCGAATACGATTTATATTATATAAAAAATCGCAATCTCATTCTTGATATCGCGATCTTGCTGAGAACGGTGAATATTGTTTTACGGTTCATGGGACGGTAAAATCACTCTATAAAATTGAAGAAGCGGGCACCGACGAACGGTGCCCGCTTTATTGCGGATGGAAGAACTTACACCCATGATCTCGAGACGAGAATACGGCTATTTGATCCGTGGGTCTGATTGCTGAAATAGCTCAACTGAAACCCACGATACGCGCCATCCACGCAGACGCATGGAACGAAAACGTTGCGGAGCGCGAATATACCACCACTCGGACGCTCCCAACGCGACATTTTGTTGAGCGCGACGACTGTGGCATACTTCGCCACTTCGGTCGGATTGTCAGCTAGGAACTGAGCCAATTCCCCGACACCTTCGAGTGTGTAACCGGCATCCGTCAGGCGTTTTGCAGCCTGCTCGCTGGTCTCGCCGTCGAGAAATGGCACGAGCTCCAGGTTCACCGCCCGCACCCCCTCCCGAAGCTCGAACCGCACGGGAGAGATGTTCGAGTTGACGTATCGAAGATTGCTCGAACCGACCGCACCCTCGATGAGCTTGGTAAGTCCGACATCGTAGTCGATGACGGTTGGAAAGACCTTGTCGGTGTCCGCGAGGACACCAAGCGAGAGTACCAGTCCGAGACAGAGAAACCGTCGGGAAAGAATTCTCATAACTGTGACCCCTGTGGAAAAAGTTGCTCCTAGCCGGCAGGCTAAAAGGAAGCGCCAATTATCCTGGCCTTCTTTTGAATTACACCCTTAAATAAGCCAAAAGAAAGCTATGAATTTAATAAAAGATGACTTGCCAGAATACCAAAAAAATACCACTTTGTCAAGCTCTAAACTAAAAACCTCACCCCACCCTCTCCTACCAGGAGAGGGCACACGGGTGAGGTTTTTTATCAATAGTAAACTACTATTTTTTTAGTGCCGCCTTAATCAACCCAACAAACAACGGATGTGGATGCAACGGTCGCGAATTAAACTCCGGATGAAACTGCGCCCCTACAAAATATGGATGATTTTTTAATTCAATAATTTCAATCAGATTGGTATCGGTATTAACACCCACCAACTGCATTCCCGCTGTCTCTATCACCTCACGGTATTCATTATTAAATTCATAACGATGTCGGTGACGCTCGGAGATTTTTTTAACTTTGTAAAGTTTTTGGACTTTACTTCCCTCGCGCAAATCACAATCGTAAGCGCCCAATCGCATCGTGCCACCATAACGGTTTTCTTTTACATTATCCGCCTGATTGGGATTAATATGAATAATCGGAAATTTTGTTTCGGAATCACACTCAATCGTACTCGCGTCTTTATAACCAAGTACATTACGAGCAAACTCAATAGTTGCTAACTGCATACCATAGCAAATACCAAGATACGGAATTTTGTTCTCACGCACAAATCGAATCGCTGCAATAATACCCTCAATGCCACGCGTACCAAATCCGCCCGGTACAATGACCGCGTCAAACTTTTTTAATTCCTTTATCGCTTCCGGTTCAGTTTCATATTGTTCGGCATCAATCCACGTAAGCTCCGGTTTGGCTTTATTTCCATTATACCAACAAGCATGCTTCACGGCTTCGATGACCGAAATATAAGAATCGGACAGTGTGTAGTTGCCAGTGCCAAAATATTTTCCCACCACGCCGATTTTCACCGGCCGTTTGGCACTGTGCATGTTGGCAATAAAACTATTCCAACGCGGATTTTTCTTTTCTTTAAAACGCAATTTGAGTCGCTTGCCAATAAGATCACTAAAATGCTGCTTTTCAAAATTGGCCGGCACATCATAAATATTTTCTACATCTGGTGCGCTAATCACATCGTCCTCAGAACGCAAACCACAAAAAACCGCCAACTTTTCCCGTCGTGGTTTGTCGAGTTCGTCTTTACCGCGCGCCACAATAAAATCCGCCTGAATACCACTGGCATTGAGCGTGCGGGCGGCATATTGCGTTGGCTTTGTTTTCATTTCACCAAGGTGACCGGGGATAGGTAAATAACTCACGAGTACAAACAAAACATTTTCCGGCTGTTCGGTTTTGAGCATGCGCGCCGCTTCGAGAAAAAGAATGTTCTGATATTCTCCAACCGTGCCACCAATTTCTATCACTATAACTTCGGCTTTTGTTTCTTGAGCCACTTTCTTAATACGACTAATTACTTCGAGTGGAATGTGTGGTACTACCTCAACGCATTTTCCCTTGTAGTACATACTCCGTTCTTTCTGGATAACACTCAAATATACTCGACCGGTAGTCATGTAGTTGGCCGACGTGATGGTGGTATCCATGAACCGTTCGTAATTACCAATATCCTGATCCGTTTCGTCTTTATCGTCGGTGACATAGACCTCACCATGTTCGACCGGATTCATCGTGCCAGCGTCAACGTTCACATACGGATCAATTTTAATAGCTGTCACATTCACGCCACGATTTTTGAGAATTCGACCAATGGAAGCCACTGTCACGCCCTTTCCAACACCGCTGAGTACGCCGCCAACCACGAAAATAAATTTAGTCTTACCCATACTTTATAAAAAAAATTATACCGACTGAATAGTCACCGCAATCTCCGCTTCGAGACCATGATGAAATTTTAGTTTTACTGGAAAACTACCCAATTCTTTAAAAGGCTTGGCTTCAATTTGTTTTACCGTTACGTTATATCCCTGCTTCGCCAGCGCCAAAGCAATTTTACTCGGCGTCACCGCGGCATACAAAACACCGCTCGGACTGGCCTTTTCTTTAAATTCTAATTCTATGCCATCGACTTTGCTCGCCAGTGATTGTTCCTCAATCAACTCTCGCGCCGCGTCTTTACTTACTTTTTCTTTACGCAAAGCAATTTTTTGTACTACCGAAGACGACGCCTGAATAGCCAGATTGTGCAAAAATAAAAAATTCCGCGCGTAACCATCGGCGACTACCTTCACTTCATCGGCCTTACCAAGTCCCGGTACATTTTTGAGTAAAATTACTTTCATGTATTTCAATATAGGAAGTTCGCACTTCCCCTCCCTTTTTTAATTTACCAAGTAAACTTGCTTTTTCGTCGTATTTACAGTATATTATACATTACTTTACCAGAAAGTAAAAGCCATTACCAATTTTATATGAAAAGCGGCATTATTACCCTCGTCGGGCGCTCGAACGTCGGCAAGTCTACCCTGCTCAACACCATCGTTGGTACCAAGATTGCAGCCGTCACCGACAAGCCCCAAACCACCCGCAACGTCATCCACGGCGTGCTTAACACTCACGAAGGACAGGCGGTTTTTGTCGATACCCCCGGTATTTTTCGAGACCATCACAATCATTTGTCTAGTCAACTCACCGAGAGTGTCCACGAATCGTTGCGTGATATCGACATGGTTATCTACGTCGTTGACCCGACCAAATCAATCGGTGGTGAAGAACGTTCAGTATTATCATTGCTCCGCACGCTGACTATTCCAATCATTTTAGTAATCAATAAAAGCGACTTAGGCTCTCGAGAAAAAATGTACTTGGAAGACTACCAAGCGCTCAGCAACGACTTTGCCGGCACTTACGAACTGTCCGCTTCCATGAATCGCCATATTCAACCACTCATCACCAAAGTTTTTGAACTCTTACCCGAAGGCGAACCGATGTACCCCGCCGACCAACTCACCAACATCGACAAAAATTTCTGGATCGCCGAAATCATCCGCGAAAAAATATTTATGGCGTTACGCAAAGAAGTGCCCTATAGTACTCACGTGGAAGTTACAGAAATAGAAGAAAAACCGGAAATCACGGTAATCAAAGCCATCGTCTACACCTACGACCGCAAATATAAAGAAATGATCATCGGCGCGAAAGGCCGCGCGATAAAAGAAATTGGGATTGCGGCGCGCAAAGAATTGGAACAGGCGACCGGCAAAAAAGTTTATTTGGAATTAGAAGTGGAGACGGATAAGCATTGGATGAATAAGATTTAAAAAAACTACATAAAAAAATACCTCGCTTAGTAGCGAGGTATTTTAATTTATTTTTGCAAATGACCCTCGTTATGACTACAAAAAATTATAGTAATAACGAGTAGGGGCCATTTGCAAGCACCCCCCTCCGCCCCCATTTTCGTGGGGAATGACTGAGGTCACTTTATCTGGCGCTTTTCAATGTCTTCGCGGACGGGTTGCGAAGAATTGTAGAACTTGCCCTTTCCGATACGTCGCGACTTCTTGAACGATAGGCCATTGCTGGCACTTTCGTCAGCGACTCCGTCGGATGACCTCTTGGTCCAGTTGCCATAACATCCCTCCCCCTTGTGGAGATACTTCTCGAAGCCGAAAATGCAACTCGGTTCAAAACTCCACTCCCACGAAGTTTTTTCAGCTTCGACCAAAAGCTTCTCTGCGAGCTTGTACACCTTCAGGCTATCCAAGCCATAGATGTAGCACAAGTTGCCTTGCTTCTCCTTGGGGCAGACGACGCGAACACCCCGGACACCCTCCACTGTGGGTGGAGCCTCCTCCCTGCTGTAGTAGTGCCCGGCGCACATCTCGTGATCACGCAAGTACCGGACGAAGTGGTACTCACAGGAGCCGTCGTACTGCCAGTCAGTCCCACTCACGGCCTTGATGAGCTGCTCGTCCGTTACCTTGGCGTTCTCATCGTGGTAGATGTGGCAAAGGTTACCGCCATTGTCTTTGGGGCAGACAATGCGAAAACCCTCCACTGTTGGCGGAAAAGTCTTTACCGCCGGGCTGACGGCAGTGGCAATGACCAACAAAAGAAACAATTTCATTGAGTACTCCTTGGTTACAGAGGCCGGACGTCCCGGCTTGTATATAAGTAACGAAATTCATTACTTTTACACAAACAAAGACGACACAGGATGATACTACGAAATACCACTTCTGTCAAGAATAAATCAGTTAAATAGGGGTTTGGGGCCGCCAGCTGTTTGAGCCCTCGCGGGCGAGTTCTGCCGGCCCCAAAAGCTTTTGGTTACTTTTCAATTATGAAAAGTAATGCCGGCCCGGCGAGGGCATCGCTGTGAGCCAGAGATCCTTCGGGGTGAACCCCCTCAGGATGACAATGAAAAAAACAAAAAACGAATGTAAGACAGAGATTTCTCACATTCGTTCGAGATGACAACCGAACTTTATTTCCCCGAAATAATCAACAACGCCTTATCAATCACCGCGTCCTGTCCCACTTTCTCTTTGGTATAATCTTCCACTACCGCTACATCCGGCGTAATCCCCGTTTTATTAATATTATGTTCTTTTGGCGTATACCACTCCGCCACCGTCACTTTCAAGGCCGATCCATCCGGTAAAGTTTCGTAATCTTGCACCGAACCTTTTCCATACGACTGTTCGCCAATAATTGTCGCCGCTTTGTAGTCTTGAAGAGCGCCCGCGACAATTTCGGAAGCCGAGGCGGAACCTTTATTGATAAGCACCACTGTTTTCATCCCGACGAGTCGATGATCACCCTGGGTCGCGTGAATATTTTCCGATTTGTCGCTAAACTTTTCACTGACAATTTTTCCATCCGCTATCCATTCACTGGCCATCGCCACGGCGGATTCGAGATAACCACCCGGATTGCTGCGTAAGTCCAAAATTAACCCCGTCGCTTTATTATCCTGAATGGTTTTAATATATTTATTAAATTGTGGAATGGAATTTTCATTAAATTGCATAATACGAAGATACGCAACATTACCGGGCTTCATCGAAAAAATAACCGCCGGTACATTAATTTTCTCACGTTTCACGCCAATATCACGTGGCTTATCCCAACCTTCCCGAGCAATCGTGAGAGTCACGGTAGTGGCCGCTGGACCACGAATGTTGGTGACGGCCGTATTGGTATCCATACCCGTAGTTGGTTTTTTATCAATCGCCAAAATCCAATCTCCTGGTTTGAGACCGGCGCGCTCGGCTGGTGTGCCTGGTAACGGCGCAATAATCACGAGTTGACTGCTTTTCACGCCAATCTCCGCGCCAATACCATCAAATTCTCCCGCTAAACTTTTATTAAAATCCGTGGCGGCGGCGGGTGGAAAATAAACCGAGTATGGATCATTGAGTCCCGCGACCAACCCCTGGATGGCGGCATAAAACAAATCCGAATCCTTCACCGGCTGTTTTACATACTTCGATTTGACCATGTCCCAAACCTGCCAAAACTGATTAAAATCCAAATCATTAGAACGATTAATATTGCGATCGATTGTCACTTGAGTGACCGTATCCGTGGCGCTTGATCCCGCGACAATAGTTTTTTTCAAATAAAATGTTTGACCGGCGGTAAAACCGGCGGAAAAAATCACTCCAATCAAAACTAATCCCAAAATAATTTGTAAATAACGCGCGCGATGGTTAACGGTGGGCGCGGGTGCGGTAGGTATGAATGGTGGTTGTATATCCATAATTTATTTAAATAGTGGGAATAACTTGAATATCGGCGCCAACAGCCCGCAACGTATCATACAAATTTTCGTAACCACGATCAATCACATAGGTGTTGTGCAAAACCGAACGACCCTTCGCCGCGAGCATGAGCGTGAGCACGTTTACTGCCGGACGCAACGCGAGTGGCGCAATAACCTCCGCCGGCTTAAATTCAGTCGGTCCTTCCACCCAAACTCGATGCGTATCGATGAGCATAATATTCGCTCCTAATTTTTTGAGCTCAAGACTGTGAATCAAACGATCCTCATACACCCAATCATGCACGAGTGTGCGTCCTTTGGCTTTACTAACGATCGGAATAAAAAGTGGTAAATTGTCTATGTTCAAGCCAGGAAATGGACGACACTCTATTTTGTCCGGCAAAGCGGTAAGCGCGCTTGGCCAAAGTTCCACGTCAACCACTGTAAATGAACCGTTTTCTGATAATCGACGATTGTGCAATTGTAATTTTTGCCCCATCAATTCCAGTTTGTATAATTCTAGCTCCAAAAACTGCAGTGGGCAATTGGCAATCGTCAGATGCGACTTGGTGGCAATCGCCATACTCACGTAAGTCATCGCCACAATCGGATCGGGCATAATCGGATAAGTACCGACGCTATGAAGCTTGGTGACGCCGGTAATCGTGAGCGTGGTCGAACCAACCCCCTCAATCTTGGCACCGGCCTTCATCAAAAAATAACACAAGTCTTGTACCTGATAATTGGCTGATGCAAATTTAATCGTCGTAATACCCTTGGTGAGTACCGCGGCCAAAATTGCATTTTCCGTTGGCGTATCACCAGATTCATACATGATAATATCGCTGGCCCGAAGCGGATGTTTATTTGTGACGCTATAAAATTCTGGTTGTGTAGTGACAGCAACGCCAAATTGTTTCAATGCGTAAAGATGTGGCCGCACTGTTCGTTGACCAAGTTTGCAGCCACCAGAACGATAAAGCTTGTATGCCGTAGCTCGATGAGCGAGCGCGCCCAAAAGCAGAAGCGATGCTCGAGTAACCTCGGCCGCCCGCCTATCCATGGCCGCCAGGTTTAATGGCGCGTGCGCGTCAATACTTAAACTGTGCTCACTAGCCCATTCAATTTTGACGCCGATACTTTGAAGCAGTTCGATAATACGATCCACCTCTTCAATACGCGGTACCGCAGTAAGCGTCACTTTACCCTCAATCATGAGAGTGGCGCACAAAATCGCCACGGCGGAATTTTTCGCCGATTGATTGACAATAGTTCCGTGCAATTTTTTACCTCCGTTTATTACAAGTTGAGCCATAACTTTTGACGATTTGAGAGTTTTAAGATACTATGAAGTATAGTATAAAAATCGCCATTTGGCAACCGGTCTATACTTATGGAATATCCGGGCGCAAAATTCACCCATCCCCTCCGCTTTGCCATGCTGCTTTTGTTCATAGCAGCTTTTTTTGTTATTTCTCCCACCGTTATTCTGTATAGCGCCGGCTATCGTTACGATTTTAAAAATGGTCTTCTGCGTGAAACCGGCAGTTTGAGTGTCGACATTTTACCAACGAACGCGAACGTAACGCTCGATGGACTGGCGCTAACGGAATCCATGCCGATTCGTCTCAACAATCTTACACCACATAAGTATTCCTTTGAAATCAGCGCGCCAGGTTATTATAGTTGGAAAAAAGAAATCGAAATTAATAAAAACCAAACTACCTACATAAAAGAAATGATCATCCTCAAAAAAGGTAAATCAGAATTGTTGAATAAAGGTTTTTTCCCAGTGATTAGCGTTTCCCCGAGTGGTCGCTACGTAGCCTATCTCGAACAACAAAAAACCACCAATAACACGCTGTGTTATATACGCGATCTCACGACCAATATCACGACATTGGCGGTACGTCTCCCCACATTATCCCCTCTCAAATTAATCTGGAATAAAAAAACTGATTTTGTTGTACTTAGTTCAACCGTCGTACCCTATACTACTTTCGAAATTATAGACGCGCAACATCCGGAAACACATCAAAATATCGTTAATATTAACCCTGAACCAATTACCAAATTTATGTGGCGTAACGCTACGGAACCGGAGCTCTACTACGGCACCAAAACCTCTATTAACTCTTACTTACCAAACAGCGAACTTTCTCGACAAATTTCTAAAATTACTTTTCTTAATTGGTATAATGAAAATGGTACTGTTTGGGCACTTACTTACAACACTTCAACCAATCGTTTAATTATTGCTACTGATATTCTTGGTTTTACCAAAACTTTTGCTTCTTTTACAAATCCAATTGATGCCACATCGTCTTCCCTAACCGGTTGGGAACTATTGGCGGTGCAGGGATCGAGCGTGCTCGTTCGTAATAATGAACAAGGTCAATTTTTAATAGTTCGCGATGATAAACAATATGCCATCACCGCCGACACCTTTAATATTTCTCCATACAACAACTGGTGGCTTCTCACCAACCAATGGGAACTCTGGACTTATAGCGACGGTGGCGAACCATCACTTCTGAGTCGACTAGATTCCAAATTAATGACAGTGGTACCACTCGATGAATACAACACACTAGCGCTCTCTACGGAAAAAGATGTCACCGCTCTTTACCCTTACTATTACATAGAACAAACACTAATCACTAAACCCGTCATTACTATGGCCGCAGTAATCCCCACAAGGACACTCTACTATAGTAATGAAGAGGGGCTTTGGCGAATTAATTATTAGTTATGAAATTAACTACCTATACCGACGGCGGCGCGCGTGGCAACCCTGGCCCAGCGGCCAGTGGCATCGTGATAAAAAATTCAGCAGGTGAAACCATCGACGCTTTCGGTATCTACCTCGGCCACCAAACCAACAACGTTGCCGAATACACCGCGCTTCTTGAAGCGGTCAAAAAAGCGAGAAAACTTGGCGCCACCGAAGTGGACTGTATCCTCGACAGCGAGTTGGTAGTAAAACAAATGAAACGCATCTACAAAGTGAAAGAACCGACTTTGCAAAAACTTTTCGTCCAAGTATACAATGAAACGCAACACTTCAATAAAGTAACCTTCCGCCACGTAATGCGCGAAAATAATAAAGAAGCCGACGCGGAAGTAAATAAAATACTCGACGCGGAAGAAAAAAAGACCCACTCCTAAAAGAGTGGGTTTTTCAAATTAGATATTTTAATCATCGTTTTCATCTTGAGTACGTTCTGAATCTGACTTAATATAGTCAGACGTGTTAGATTCACGCTCAATCTTTAGTTTATTGTTTTTTGTCTCAACCGCAGAACGATCTTCGCTTTCATTACTATCAGTTTGTTTAACAGTCGATGACGAACTAATTTTATCCGATTCTTCTTTGAATTTATCTTCAACTTCTTTCTGATGCAACATTAATTTTTCTTGACGGTTAGCCCAATGTTTTTCCTGTTTTTCGAGTCGATTCACAACTTCGTGTTGTAAATCACTTTTGACTGTCGTACTCGCCATCGAATCAGAAACTTGATGTAATTTCCGCGCTACCGACTCAATTTGATTCTCCACTGCTTCAATATCTTTGTTGTCACGTTCAAGCGTTTCTTTTTCTGCTTCGCGACGTTGTATTGTTTTTAGCAAAAACTGCGCTTTCTGTTCTGGAGTCACTTTGGTTTTTTCTTCAATTTTTTCTAAACCTTGTTTGATGGTATAAAGCGGTGTGCCAACGACAACTTTCGGACTAGTGTATGCGTAGGCACTAGCACTTACAGACGCCACAATCAAAATACCGCTTACTACAGTATATGAAAAACGAACCCAGGAAACTTGATACCAAGCTACCGGTTGATTCATGCGAGCGGTAAGTTTGCGTAAAAGCGCTATCTTAAACTGACGACTTGGTGCAAGCGCCCACTTAGCTCGTAATAAATTGTAACGTTGATGCAAGTTCATATGTTTTTTCGCATTTCTTTAATGGCACGGTGAGTCGCCACTTTTACCGCCGTTTCCGTCATTCCAACAAATTCGCCTATTTCCGCATAATTATACCCAAAAAGATAGTGCATCGTTACAAGTTCTTGGTCATTTTGGCTTAAATGAGCCAAAAGTTCACTAATTTGATACTTAGACTCCCCCTTTTTTAACGCTTTTAGGCCATGTTTCAACCACTGTTGCTCATTATCCATGTCTTCATTTTCGAGTGTCGCATCGATTGATTGCGTGGGCTTCCGATCACGCCAATAATTAGCCAAATGATTCTTCGTAATCGTCATGAGCCACGAAGTCTTGCTAAGTGTTTCGTCATATTCATCAAAATGATTTAACACTTTAATAAATATTTCTGAAACTAAATCTTCCGCTTGCGCTTTATCTTGACAACGAAAAAAGACAAAGCGATATACTTTGTCAATGTGTTCAAGATAAAATTTTTCGAACGCGGCTTTTTTGGACATAAGACCCCCACATAATAAACTCTATAGCGCCCCATCCAATTCTTCAAGGATTTTTTTTGCCTCGCGACTGACTTTTTTTGGCACTTTAATTTTTACGCGCACAAAATGATCCCCGCGTCCGCGTCCATTTACTTCCGGAATGCCTTTTCCTTTCAAACGAATTAACGCTCCGGACTCTGTCGCTTCCGGAATTTTAATTGACAAACTTCCGTCAATCGTTTCAATAACCACCGTGTCCCCCAGCACCGCTTGCCGATACGAAATGTCCGTCGTGCCATAAACATCAAAACCATCGCGCTCAAACTCTTTGGAAGGTTTGAGATGCACCTGGACATACAAATCTCCAGCTTGACCCTGGTGCGGCGCCGCTTCACCATGACCAGTAAGACGAATGGACTGACCATTATCAATACCGGCGGGAATTTTTACCTTTACGGAAGTACTTTTTGGGTGTACGCCACTACCGTTGCAATGCAGACATTTTTTACTGGCGTGTTTACCACGACCATGACAAATCGAACAAGTATTAACAGTTTGAACATTTCCTAAAATTGTCCTTTGCATTTGCACGACTTGTCCCTGACCTTTGCAAGTATTGCAAGTGTCGATTTTGCTACCGGGTTCGGCGCCATCACCTTTACAAACATCACACGCTTCTTGTTTTTTTAAATTCAATTCTTTTTCTATTCCAAATGCAGCCTCTTTAAAATCCAATTCTACATCCACCTGTACATCACGTCCGCGCGCCGCCTGATGCCGCCCTTGTCCGCCTTGGGCGGAAAACGCGCCGCCAAATAAATCCCCAAAATCCATGCCGCCAAAATTAAACTCAAAACCACCGCCGCCTTGACCGCGTGAGGCACGCATAATATCTTCCCAACTACCACCACCAAAACCACCTTGTTGTTCAAAGTCCGATCCAAACTGATCGTATTTCTGGCGTTTGGAAGTATCGCTCAGCACTTGATACGCTTCATTCATTTCTTTAAATTTTGCCTCATTACCACCCGGTCGGTCCGGATGATGTTGCATCGCCTGCTTTTTAAATGCTTTCTTAATTTCATCAGCCGAAGCGCCTTTTTCAACACCCAGAATTTTATAATAGTCTTTAGACATGTGATTCCAAACAATAAACAAACGATTAATCCCGACCGAAATCGGGATTAAAACGTTTAATTATTCTTTTTTGTCATCCACCACTTCGCCCTCAATCGGTCCATCTTTCTTCGCCCCATCCGTTGCCCCCGGAGCGGCGGCTGGTCCTTTGGCTTGCTCAGCTTGGTACATCTTGGTACCAACAACCTGAGCCACCTTAGAAAGTTCTTCCGAAGCTTTTTTAATTACTTCCACATCATCTTTATCCTTCACTTCTTTTAATTTTGCGAGCGCCTCCGTGACCGCTTTCTTTTCATCGTCTGTCACCGCCACTTTTTTCTCTTCCACATCTTTCATCATTTTTTCCGTGGTATAGGCAAGTGTGTCCGCCAGATTTTTTGTTTCAATCAGTTCTTGCTTTTTCTTGTCGTCGGCGGCGTGCACTTCAGCATCTTTGCGCATCTGCTCGATTTCTTCTTTCGAAAGACTGGTCGAAGACTCAATTTTAATTGATTGTTCTTTGTTTGTGCCTTTATCTTTGGCTTTCACGTGCAAAATACCGTTGGCATCAATATCAAACGACACTTCAATCTGTGGCACACCGCGCGGTGCCGGTGGAATGCCGGAAAGTTCAAACTGACCAAGTAATTTATTGTCATTGAACATTGGCCGTTCACCTTGCGCGACGCGAATTGATACGGCTGGTTGATTGTCCGCCGCGGTCGAAAATACCTGCGACTTGCTGGTCGGGATAGTAGTATTGCGTTCGATAAGTTTGGTCATTACTTGTCCCATGGTTTCGATACCCAGTGACAATGGCGTCACGTCGAGCAACAAAACATCTTTCACATCGCCCTTCAACACACCGCCTTGCACCGCCGCGCCAATCGCGACCACTTCATCGGGATTTACGGTAATATTTGGCTTCTTACCAAAATACTTTTCCACCGCACTGTAAACGAGCGGCATGCGAGTCATACCACCGACCATCACCACCTCATGGATATCGCCATTAGCAAGCTTGGCATCTTCCATAGCGCGACGTACTGGACCTAAAGTATTTTGTACTAAATCCCCTACCAATTCTTCCAACTTGGAACGAGTAAATTTAATCACCAAATGTCGTGGACCGGTCGCGTCCGATGTAATAAACGGTTGATTAATTTCGGTTTCTTGCGAAGTAGACAGTTCAATTTTGGCTTTTTCCGCGCCTTCTTTGATACGTTGCAGAGCCAACGTGTCTTTGCTCAAATCAACCCCATTTTCACGCTTAAATTCGTCCACAATCCACTGGATAATGCGCTGGTCAAAGTCGTCACCGCCAAGATGGGTATCGCCATTGGTAGAAAGTACCTGCACCGAGTCCGCGCTCACTTCGAGTACCGACACATCAAACGTACCACCACCGAGATCATACACCACGATTTTTTGTTCTTTCTTTTTATCAAAACCATAAGCCAACGCCGCCGCGGTTGGTTCGTTGATAATACGCAAAACATCCAACCCAGCAATCGTCCCGGCATCTTTAGTCGCCTGGCGTTGCGCATCGTCAAAATAAGCCGGCACGGTAATCACCGCTTCCGTAATTTTTTCACCTATGCGTTCTTCCGCGTCTGCTTTTAATTTGCCGAGCACCATCGCCGAAATTTCTTGCGGCGTATATTCCTTACCTTGCATGACAACTTTCACGGATCCACCGCTATTCACGATTTTATACGGCATGAGTTTCTGATCACGCTGAATTTCCGCGTCATCCCACTTACGACCAATTAAACGCTTGATAGAAAAAAGCGTATTCTCCGGATTAGTCACCGCCTGGCGCTTCGCCAACTGACCGACCAACCGCTCGCCACTTTTACTCATGGCGACAATAGACGGCGTCGTGCGCGCGCCTTCTTTATTTTCAAGCACCTTCGGCTGTCCGCCTTCAATGATAGCGACACAACTATTGGTAGTTCCGAGATCGATTCCTAGTACTTTGGACATATTTTATTTAATGTTATTATTTTACAATTTTAATCTACTTTCAGCGGTGTCTGACACCGATTCAGTAAAAACACAAATTTTATGTTTAATATCAGTCTTACTTTCATTATACCAAACCATATGTTCAACATTAGTAATTTTAAGAAGTTTTCCAATGAGATGGTCGGCATTTGGCAAAGTTCTTGGATTAATAATTTCACCTTTTGACATACCTAGAACTGGAATATCTGTTTCAAAACTTACAACTACATCTAACGCACTTCCTGGTTCATAAATTTCTAATGAATAATTTTTCATATTGTTATTTTACTACTTTAATTAAATCTATTTTTCAAAATCTATACTACTCTTCCAATGGGGTTTGGGGCCGCCAGCTGTCTGACGAGCTCGCGCGAGGAGTTCTGCCGGCCCCAAAAGCTTTTGGTTACTTTTCAATTATGAAAAGTAATGCCAGCCCGGCGAGGGCATCGCATAATTATTTTGCGATTATAACCCGCGCTGGCTTAATAACTCGTTCCCCCATCTTATATCCCCCAGAAACCTCCCGAACAATCATCCCAGCCTTACCCTCAGATTCTTCCTCTCCTGCCGACTCATGAAGTTGCGTATCGAACACCTGTCCCACCGTCTTAATTTCCTCCACATTATGCGCTTTCAAAACCTCCCCAAACTGCTTCATAATATGTCCGATACCATCAATCCAATTCTTAATCTGTTTATTATTTTCATCGGTTGATTTTAGTTCCGGATGATGTGCGAACGCCATTTTGAAATGGTCGTACACGGGAATAAACTCCTCCAAAATCTGCCGTTCGCTATATTGCGCCCATTCGGCCTGTCGCGCATTCACTTCTTTTTGTAAATTTTTATAATCAGCGACAGCACGTTGCCAACCGGATTTGTATTCCGCGGATTCTGCTTGCGCTGTTTCGATATCGGACAAGACAACTTTTGGTTGTTCGACATCTTTTACTTCTTCAATATTTTCGTCTTTTTGTGGTTCGTCGGTCATAGTATTTTTAGTAACTTGTCATCTTGAACGTAGTGAAAGATCTCTGGCTCACTCAACAACGAATTGCCTGTGAGCCAGAGATCCTTCGGGGTGAACCCCCTCAGGATGACAATGGGTTTGCAAAACTACAATTTCGTATTTTCGTACTGTTTAGTATTTCGTACGTCCTATATAATCTCAATAATCTTATGCACTAAACTCCAATTCTTTTTATAATTCATTCGCTGTGGCCCAATAAGTACAATCAGCGATTTATTATCCTCACCAAACCGGCTCGCTACCACCGAAAGCATACTGCCAAACGGATGCGCATCACCCAAATAAAAATTTGGTTCATTTTTAACTTTTTCAATAAATTGCGGCAAACATTCATCACAGTTATCGAGCGCTTCGGATACGGTCGCCACTTGTTTCATTTCCTCAAAATCCGGCTTCTCAAACAAATTCGCCAAGCCGGTATAATACACTTTATCCGGTGAAAAAGCGATCAGTACGGTCTCATCCGACACCTCGACCAATTTCTTCGCGACATTTTTCATCGCTTGCTCAAAATCTTTGTAGGCACTAAACGCTTCTTGGAGCAAATCGCTTTCTTTGCGGCTAGCCACACTATGACTAGGAACACTCGCGCCAATATTTAGTACGCGCAAATAATGTTCATAACCTTTGGTGGTAGGCACCCGACCAGCCGAAGTGTGTGGATGACTAAGATAGCCGTCATCTTCGAGCGCGCGAAGTTCGTTGCGTACTGTCGCCTCACTCCAATCCAGCCCGGCTTTTTCTACCAAAAATTTCGAGCCAATCGGCTCGGCAGTTTTGATATAAGTTTCGATAACGAGAAATAATAACTTCTCCTGACGAGTTTCCATACTCAATCGGTTTGGATTTTGAAATTTGAGCTTTGGGATTTTTAATCCATCCCCTATTGCAACCCCGTCGGAATCTCAACTAGGTCAAGATCTGAGGGTTTTGTCTGCCACCAAGATTTTCATCCCGGTCATGCTTGTCGACTACAGCCCGAAGGACAGGGTTACAATAGGAGATGGATTATCACTCAACTTGATAGAGTGATAATACACCACGTCACAACACACTGTCAAGATGTAAATCCCCCCTTGAGGGGGGCGAGGGGGATGTTCGCTACATGTTTGCAAATTTTACCAACATCCCCCACGCCCCCTTCCGAAGGGGGAATTAAAAACACCCGTAAATTACGGGTGTTAAAGTGTACAATATAACGATTTAACCATTCTGATGAATCTGCGAAATTTCGCTCAAAAGTACGTTTTCAATGTAAATACCGCGTGGGTAGAAAATACGTTCCAGTTCATTTTTGAGCTCCATTTCTACACTATCACGTTTACTACCGATAATATCCTGAAAATCAAAGCGGCTGAGCACCATACGGATACGACTGCGAATGGCCGGGCGAATAATTTTTGCCACAAAATCCTCACCAATCGTTTGCCAAATACTAGGTACTTGATGGATGTCGAGACGAAGCAAAATCGTGCCTTCCACACCCACGCGCTTGCCATCTTGCGTCACGGCGGCAATGGGAATATCACCAAGAGCACGTTCCTGAGTGGCATCAAACTGACGAGAAATACTATATTCCAGCGTCTGCACATTGAATAGCTTCGCTTTCTGCCAAAACGGAATTTTAAGATGCAGTCCTGGCGTCAAAACTTTCTTGAGCACCCCGCGACCAAGATCATACACACAAGCCACGTAACCTGGCGGTACGTAAATAAACAAACCTTTGAGAACATCATCAACGACAAACGAATATACTAATTTATCTAAATCGTTAGAGTGTTGAGCCATAATATATAATTATTTAAATTGTCGTTTTCATTGTCATCCTGAGGGGGTTCACCCCGAAGGATCTCTGGCTCACAAGCGATTGTTGGTGAGCCAGAGATCTTTCACTTCGTTCAAGATGACAAAAAATGTTTTGTATTTTGTAGATTTTTTAATGATGAACTGGTGCCGCGCCATGAGCGTCTACTTTTTTCTTGGACGGAGCGGCGAGCCAGGCAATAAGCTTAAGCATATCAGAAAAAAGCAGGGTCGTCAAAATGAAAAGTGATTTTACCATTGGTAAGTACCACAGGATTGTCAAGGTGGCAAGCGGAAATAAAATAATGAAATAGACATCCGATCGGTCAACTGATTCTTCCATTTTGATTTCAACAACCGTGGAAAGAAACAAATAAAAAGCAGTAATCCCCGCCCAAAACATATCATTACGATGACCAATGTCAAAGCCGTAAAACATCACATTAATCTTGCCCGGATAATCGATCACCGGATAAAGCGTTTTGATAACTTTATCACCCGAAATTCCCTGTAAAAAAACTTGGTACAAAAGCACAATCACCAACAGTTGAATACCGAGCACCACAATTTTTGCCCACGGTGAAATCTTATACTTTTTCATAATCTTGCGCACCGATTCTTTTTGGGCCACTCGATCATTTTTATGCGCTTCCATTGTTTTGCTAGTTTCCAGTGTAGCTTGCGTATGTTTGTCGTTGTTACGCAGTGATAAAATAGATAGTGGCAACAAAACAATGCGTAAAAGAATGGTGAGCCACACCACTGCCCAGCCAAGATTTTGGTGAGCAATATTGACGTAAATCCAAATAAGCCCATTAAATAATGGCTGATAGAGGAAGTTGTACCAAATAGTATTCAACATAACTGAAAACAGTATACCACAAACCCGTTATTTTTGCACATGCAAATCCCAAACAAACTTTGCCACATTATTTGGCTTACCAATGAGTGGGTCGTGGTGCAAATTGATAAACGGTACCCCATTACACTCGATAATCCCCCACTTTTGGTCCGCTGGCGATTTAGTAACGTCCGGAATAATAAAATCAAAACCAAGCAACGGGTCACCCACGACCGCCGCCGCCTTCTCCATTATTACTTTAATCTCCGGATGAGTTTCTTCGGTAATCTCGAAACTGGTACCGCCATAGGACAAACCGATTTTCTCGGTCATATCGATAGTTTTCCCCGCCGGCAGTATCGAAGCAAAAGCCAAACCATTACGGGCGAGAAAGGCCATGGTAGCCGGCGTCATTTTAATATTTTTCTGACGCGGATCTTTACCGGCGTCCTTCAGTGCCACCAATTCCTGTATGGTGTGTATGCCATCACCGGTAATATTTGGCGGTGACCCACCGAGCACGCCCGCCAACTTACCGCCAATCATCGTACCGCGATACACCGCGCCGGTGAGATGTTCTTCGATAATTACCCAATGACAAAGCTGTTTGGCCATCACCCATGCCTCACGCAATTGTTCTTCATTATAAATAAAAGTGGTGGTATGCCGCCCCCGCGAACCCAGTCGCGGTTTCACAATCACCGGCTTTTGCAATGTTTGAAATCGCTCTTTAAACAGTTCCCACTTGGAAAAACTACCACCCGCCGGCACCGGCACACCCGCCGCGCTCAATTTTTCTTTGATAATCGCTTTATCATCCACCCAAAATTCAATTTCCGTATCCTGCGCGCTCTTTGGCCGTGGCAAACCGGTAAAATATATTTGTTTGCTATTGACAGTAGCACGATAAAAATCCACTTGTCGTCCAAACATTACCGCGTTTTCCATCTTGATCCCCCGTCGAATTGCTTCCTCCCACAACACTTTCGCGCGGTCAATCGTTAACAAATTAATATCGCTATGAAATGAAGCAGCACCTAACTTTTCCAAAATCCACCACATCGCGCTGAACACTCCATCAAAAAGCCGGCTACCAAAACGCACAAAGCCAATCCGTGCTAAAAAGATATTAAACGGTGTAATAAATATTATCATCGACTGATTAATCCACTGAAATTTATGCGACACGGGGTTGTTGCCGCAGTTGAGACATTGTTTAGACATATAGTAGCGGTGGCGTCACAGACAGAAAATAAGGTACTTCTTGTTTAGCAATGATTTTATACATCTCCGGCAGTAAATTGTCGATAGCTTCAGCGACGGTAACTGTATTACAGAGTTTGACAACACTCTCAGCCGTACTGTCGGTATTATAAAGAAATATATCAAGCGCACTCGCCAGCACTCTATCTTCACCACATGACAACAATAAAAAAGCGTAATCGCTTGATAAATAATTTGTCGCGGTCGGCAGGACAGCCAGTGAAGTGGGAGAAATACTTTTTAATATTTTATTATACGCTTGTTGCATGCGTGGCAGATAATCTATCTGACTAAAACCACCGCCGAGCGTAAGACCATAATAAAAACTCAACAGCGAATACGACAACGCTAAACTTGGTAATATTTCTTTTTTCTCTAAAGCGATTGCAACACTTTCTGGAGTGAGCGCTAAGCTTACTGTTCCATCACTAGACACCAGCGAACCTTTGTCGTAGCGCAGACTTATTCTATGCCCATTGCTGACTCCCCAAAATAAAAATGTGCCATGCAGACCGTCTTTGGAAAAAGCCCCCGTTATATCGACCATGTGTTCTTTCCACGCTTCCTGACCTGTCTTAGTAAACATCAGTGAATAAATTTCCGTAGTAGTGAAACAGTGTTTCGTGAGCAATAACGTTGTAACAATTTTTTCCAGATCAATGTACAACATATTCACATCACTTTGTCCCGGTAACTGTTGCCACCAATTATAATTGGTTATGCTTACTTGTTCGGAATAATTATTTTGATCAACCACTGGCGAATATATTTTTTCGATAACGTGATTTAATTTATCGTATTCACCAATTTCCTTGGTTAACCGTTGAATAGCAAACGAACTGTAAGCAGGTAAATGCGATACCGGCGTCTGGTGATATTGTAAACTCAAAAGATGCAAACGCTTTTCAACTAAGGTTCTCGTATGAAAAATATGACCACGCGGAAATGAGGAATTGTTGGCAGAAATTCCAGCGCAGGCCAACACAATTACATTCTTAAAATTTTTTTCTCGGTTCACTGACGCCTGCACCATTAATCCGCTTACCGAAAAGGAATGTGATATCGGTCCGTGATGCTCCGCCGTCGAAACATACCAACTCTTTTGCAGTTGTTCCACTGCGCTTTTGGCAATAACGGGAGAAAACAAAGACGAAACAATACTAAAAAAAACATCAAGGAACTCTCGTGTACTTTCTGGCGTCACTGCATTAATACAATTTAAACTTTGCGAAGCATATTTAGTGAGCGTTTTCTTTCCCTCACGTTCATACACCTCCTGCAGTCCGGGTTTTGCCCGAAAAACCACCGCTCGAATATCCGAAAGATCCATAACTGTTCTATTTATTACTACTCATCTGCGCGTACAACTCAATCGTATATCGCGCGTTCGGCTCAATATCGAGCTCACGCAACGCCACACTCGCCGGTGTCCAAATGTAGTCCTGTGCTTCATAATTAAGCTGAACCTTTTTACTACCTACTTTTACCACCTGATCAACAAAAATATGCTGAGTGCCTTGTTTATAGTATCCGGAATTTTTAATCTGATCAAAAGTACAAATATGTTTATCTACCTTACCAACAAGCCCCGTTTCCTCCTGCACTTCTCGAACCAGTGCATCGGCGAGCCGTTCATTGCGCCACACTTTACCACCCACCATCGAATAACGCCCACCCCACTTATGCGTTTTGACGAGTAAAATTTCTTTTTCCGTTTGTGTTTTCACGGAATCATATTCAATAATACCGCCAACCGCCACCACTGATCCCGGCACCATCAGTTGCTCCCACAGCTGATGAATGGTCGTTTCACTCGGATGAATTCGCGGTTCGGGCAACCGATTGTTTTGCACTATCCATTCCGCCAACAATTCCGGCGACCAAACACTGTTCGCGTGCAAATACGCGGGATGATCGATGGGTTTGTTATAAAAAAAGCAGGGCACATTCGTAACTTGCGCAATCCCCAGTTCATACGAAGCACTTTTACCAATATACCCTTCCGGATTCACAAAATAGCTAAACCCATTTTCACCAAGCTGACGCAAATTATGCAAATACAATAATTCAATCATCCGTTGATCCTGCGCCGTATCACTCTCGAGAATCGCAAAACCATCCTGAAAAGCAGTAATCTCCGACACTGCTGGCGCTAAAACCTTAATTCCCGCCACCGTAAACAACCGGTGAATTCGTTGGATTTCCGGAAAATGCTTTTGGAAACTTCCGTGGAGGACGCATTGAAATTGGGACATATGAGTACATCATACACAAAAATCCCCCTGCTGAATAGGGGGATTTTGTGTCAAATTTATATTTCCGTGAACCAATAATCTACTTCAGCACTACCGCGAAACCAAAGCTATTCTCAGTAACCAACGCTTTACTTGTCCAGTCATAAGCCCTGATACGAATCTGGTAATCACCAGCTGGCAATGTGTTAGCCAAATTTTGGGTATATGTTACACTGTCTTTTTCACCAACTTTCATTACCCACTTACCAGTCTTGGAAGCGAACACTTTCCCATCTGACCCCACCAATTCCCGTACCATACGAATTGTTTGTTTGGCAGCCGAAGTGTTGGTGTATTGATATTTTACCTTCATGATAGTTGGTAACATTACATTGGATTTAACTTTCGCGTAAGTTTTTGCGTCAAAAGCGATATCATTAACTGTAAGCGCTTCAACTCCCAAAACAAAGTATTTTTTCTGAATGGTGATAGCGAAGCCATTTTGTTCCAACACCTTGTTCTTGGCGTCTAATATCCGAATACGTACGGTATAAGTACCACTCTTCAAGCTACGCGACAAAGCTTCGTTGATCTTAGCGGTGAATGAGGCGCCTTTTTTGAGAGATTTGGATGCACTTGATGACTTTACTACCTTGCCACTGCTGTCGAGAAGGTCACGGATTATCTTTACGCTCACTGTCTTTTCGGTGTCGTTGATATATATATAGTTGAACTTCAATGCGGCACCAGGTTGTAAATTGGCAGAGGTAAGTGTGTTAATTGTTATTTTTGATTCTGTATTTAAAACGTCAGCAGGAACACTCGTGGTCAATACTGACACAACTGCCTGATCCGTGTTTTGCCCCGATAATGTTAACGTAATAAATTGCGTTGCAGTTTCACCACCAGAATTAGAACGGAATTTAACATAGAGATTCTTGACGCCATTACCACTTGAAAGGGTGTAAGCAATGCTTGGGCTATATGTTTGCCATGAGGAACCGCTAAAGCCAGAGTTTTCCGATACTGATACAGAACTAGCACCGGTAGCATCAAGTTTTAAGATAATATTGCGCGAGGTAACGTTGTTACTACCAACAACAGCCACTGAAATTGCGCCTAACGTTGGTGCTATTAATGTTAAACTACCACCACTTCCAGCACTGCCACTGCTACTACCAGTAGCATCCCGAGTTTGTTCATAGGTGGTAAACATAGTAAAGTGCTTGGTCCAAACAACTAAATCTGGACCAGAATCAATTTTACATTCAGCTCCAGCATCTAAACTATCACCCGTGGCTTGACTATCATCGGCACAAGTTGCCAAAATTCTAGTAAATACACCATCACGAGAGTACCCGGCTAATTTACCAGCCATACTGGGAATCAAAATTCTAGCAGCATGATCAAACGTCAATGCTACATTACCATAACCCACTTCTACCACACCATAAACATACGATGTATAACCAGAATCAGCGGAAGCGGTTACGGTAGAGTTGTCTTTAATAGTCGGTAATGTCAAAGTTCCGTCCCAAGAGGCATCAGCAGTAATCTTGGTGCCGGCCGGAATATTTACATCCACGGTACCCAAAGTGGTGGATACGCCTACTGTAAGAGTGCCCGGCAAGGTAGTACTGTTGCTAGCGGTAAGAGACGATAAATCTACAACAGCATTAGTTACACTTGATGGCACATTAATGGTAGACGTAGCAGTATTGGCGCTAGTAATAGTCGTTGTTGGCGCGCTAGAACTTGGTGCCGATATGGTGACAAACACAACGTCCGAACCATATGCAAGACCGATACTATTCGTAGCGAAAGCTCTAAAATGATAAACCGTACCAACATTGAGAGAACTTATCGCGGCAGTATATACTCCGGCACCAAAACTACCATTAGCAGTACTGGTTGCACCGTAATTTGTGGATGTGCCATATGTAAAACCACGACCACCGACGATTTTTCCACCATCTGATGTTATATTTCCATTCAAAGTGGCTGTGGATGTACTAATTGAGCTTGCGTTAACCGTGGTAACTGTCGGTACGCCCCAAGTGGTAGTAGCCGTACTAGTCCCTGAATAAGCAGAGAAATTTACATCCCCCAAATTCTGAGCGCGAATTTTAAATTGATAACTGGTGTTGGTAGTGAGACTACCGACTGTCAACGTAGTAGCTGTGGTAGTCGCTGTCGTAGTGGCAGTAGTAATATTATAAATCTGATATACCGTTGTACTTGTGTTGCTATTTGCACTCCAGGAGAGGACTATTTGAGTAGTAGAAGTTGGTGTGGAAGTTGGCGTACCAGGAACGGCGGCGGCCGTATAACCACTAGTCGTAGTAACCGCGGTAAGAGACCCGTCGTTATTGGTGGCCCGTATACCGAATGTATATAAAATATTAGGAGACAGGCTACCTACACTCGTACTGGTAGCCGTAGTAGTAGCAGTACCGGCAACACTACTGGAAACGAAATAAACGGTACCAATCGAATTACTGTTATTATCCCAAACCAAAGTAACTGATGTGGTCGCGGTGACGGAAATTGAAACCGCCCCTGGCGCATTGGCTTTGGTATAATCGCTTACAGTAGCGGGGGAACTAGATACTCCATCGCCATTTATCGCAACGACACTAAAGGTATAAGAAGTGTTCGGAGTCAAAGCGCTGATACTTGTACTGGTCGCAGTGGTAGTAGCAGTCGTGAAACCAGTGCCGGAAATTTGGTATACTGTGCTGGTAGGGTTCCCATTACTCCCCCACCGTAAAGAAATGGCAACGGTAGTAGAGGCCGTACTAACTAAACTTACTGGGGCGGCGGCGGCAGTATAAACTGGAGAGGATGTCACAGCGCTGGAAGTCGGAAAGACACTTGCTACAGAAAAAAAGTAAAGAGTATTAGTCGCCAAACCGGTAAACGTGTAAAAATTGGTCGATGTATCTGCGGTATAAGCAACAAAAGTATAACTAACTCCATTAGTTGATTTATTCAAAAGCCATTGGGTTTCCGTACCGCCTGGTGTTGAAGATGCCCAACTATAAGTGACTGATTGCGGTGATACCACCGTAGTTGATGTGGGTGCTTGTGGTGGGTTCGCGGTGGCGGAAGCAAATCCTACATTTCCTAGTACTGTCGCCAAACTTATAAAACCGATGGCAACGATTCCAACTCTAATCTTTTGGAAAAAAGACAGGAATCGATGATTTGAAGTTATCATAGATTAGTTAAATTAATTTAGCTGAGTTTAAAAAAATTAAAAATAAATTTATTAATAATCTAATGATAATTATTCACAGTATACCATATCTAGGCAATTTAATAAAAAAGTAAGCTGTGCATAACTTATTTTCTTAACCCCCAAATACAAAAATGCTATGTATGTTTTTTACATACATCAGCGCTTCGGCATCTTTTCCCCAATCTTCGAAACCAGTCTGCGTTCCTCACAATAATCCACCACCACCTTCAAAAACACCTTCCCATACCTCACCAACTTTATCTCCCCAAACCCCGAAATCTTCCGTATCTCCTCCATCGTCTGTGGCAAATACGTCGCTAACTCAAGCAAAGTAGCATCCGAAAAAACGAGATACGCCGGCACATTTTCTTCCTGCGCTATACCAATACGCACCGCGCGCAAACTTTCAAATAATTCGTGTTCATAATCTTTGTCAGACAGTGCCACCGCTTTTTTGGCCAAAGTTTTCACCAATAAAATCTTTTCTTTTCCCAAAAGGACATTTCGGCTTTTTTCCGTGAGCGACAAAATCGGATATTCACTACCCGTTTGTTTGAGATAATTAAAAGAAATTAAATCTTTAAAATAATGAAACCAATCATCTTTGGAAATATCTTTGCCGATACCGTACGTTTTTAACAATTTATGGCTATTGCTAATTCTTTCCGATTTGGAACCGCGTAAAAAATCCACCACGTAAGTAAGCCCGTACTGATTTTCCAACCGCGCCACGGCGGACAACGCTTTTTGCGCGATAATCGTCCCATCAAATTTCTCCCGCGTCGTGAGACAAACATCACAACTCTCACATTTTTCCGGTGCTTCCTCGCCAAAATAATTGAGAATCGCTCGTCGCCGACAAGCGTTCGCCTCACACAACGTCGCCATCTGCGACAATTTATGTAACATCACGCGCGTTTGCTCCGGATTATTCTCCACCATCGCAAATCTTTTTAATTTGATAACATCTCCCCCGCTATAATACAAAATCGCCTCACTCGGCAAACCATCACGACCAGCGCGCCCCGTTTCCTGATAATAACTCTCAATATTCTTGGGCAAATCGGCATGAATGACAAACCGCACATTCGATTTATTTATTCCCATCCCAAACGCAATGGTCGCCACCATTATTTTCGTTCGATCTTTAATAAATAATTCCTGATGTTTTTGTCTTTTTTCACCAGTTAACCCCGCATGATATGGTTTGGCGGAAAATCCATCATCAACCAATTTATCCGCCAATTTCTCAGCGGAATTTCGTGATAAAACATAAATAATCCCCGACTCATTGCGGTGCTTCGTTAAATACCCCACAATTTCCTCGTACATCTTCCGTTTTGGTTCCACCGAATAATGAATATTCGGACGATTGAAACTGGAAACAAAAACACTCGGAGTTTTTAATTGTAATTTTTCCAAAATATCATCGCGCGTCAATTTATCCGCTGTCGCCGTGAGCGCAATCGTCGGCACCTTGGGAAAATGTCTTTTTAATGACGACAACATGCGATACTCCGGCCGAAAATCGTGTCCCCAATGCGAAATACAATGTGCTTCATCGATAGCGAATAAAGAAATATCCAAATCGCGCAAATAAACCATGAATTGCTGATTATTACCCAGCAATCGCTCCGGCGAAACGTAAAGCAATTTAATTTGATTGTTATTTAGCTGTTTATAAATATCCGTAATTTCCTCCGCATCGAGCGAAGAATTCAAATAAGCCGCCTTAATACCATTCAAACGCAACGCATCCACCTGATCCTTCATCAAAGCAATCAAAGGCGAAATTACCACCGTCATCCCGGGAAATAAAAGCGCCGGAATCTGATAACAAAGTGATTTACCGCCACCCGTCGGCATCAAAACAAAAACATCGCGTTTTTGCATGATGGTATCAATAATTTCCGCTTGATTGAACCGAAATGATTCGTAGCCGAATTTGGTTTTTAAGATTTGTAGCGGTGAAGACATTTTAAAAATTGATCTAAATTTGAGTTGTAATTGTAAGCTTATTAGACTGAACAGTCAACTGGATTTTTTCTCATGAAAATAATGAATTTGCTCTAATAAAACACAAGACCTCATCGCGCGAATGAACGCACGACAAGGTCTGAGAGAGAATCACTTCGGTTCGCTATTGCTAGCCGCACGAGCTTTTTCCAATTCGCTCTCGGCTTGATATGACTTACGATTCCGTTTTTCTTGCCGGCTCATAGACACATCACGCGTCCAGCGATCGACAAAACCAATAATAACAATCAGAACAAAAGCGAATATTGCCAATCCTCCAACTCCAGAATTGGAGAGGTAGAGCCAACAACCCAAAGCTCCCGCGACGATGTAGACAACTTTCCGAAGGATCTCCTTGATCCAGGAGAATTCAAAGTAATCCCCAATACTGGATGCAACGACTTTGAAACTTCGGTTGTAGTCCTCTGTCCAGACCGACAAAATGGCCAGGACAATCAGCGTGGTAACGCAAAAAAGTTCCCACATAGAAATTCCCCTCTCTACGAGATGCGCTACCCTCGTGGGATTACGAGAGATGCCATCATCGCACGTATTTAAGGCTAAAAATCGTTATTTGTCAATAATACTAGAAGTCCATGTGAATAAACAAAAAGTGAGTATTTAAACTCACTTTTATCGATACTACTAAATATGACCTTTTTTACTTTAACAAACCAGCTTCACTGACGCCAAGCGTCTTGGCAGCTGTTAATACTGCAGAATATGTTACTTCTGCCTGTCGGTCGCGCATTTTAACATTGTCAGCAATAACACCATCAAAATCAACAAGTATTTCCGCGCCATCCAAACGAGCCGTCCACTCCCCGCTTCCGAGTTCCGCGAAAGAATTAATGCCATTATATTTTGCTTTGTCCGCCGCGAATTTCTCTGGATCTTTTTGTGCGGTCTTTCCTTCACGGCTATACGTTGCCCAAATCGAAACCACTTCTCCACCCGGGCCAAATATTTTTTCTACCAGACTTCTTACCTTATCAATATTTTTTCGAGAATCCTCAACCACAGCAATTTTTATTGTTGCCACACCAGCATCTTTTTTATCTTGTAAATATTTCTCCAGAACACTATTTTTGTCGTAGCTCACCATATAGTCCGTGCGCTCTTTCACATCATCTCGATGACCTTCTTTAATCATTGTTTTAACAAAATCATGAGCAATGCGCGACGAAGCAATCTTGGCATCCTGGTAGCCAGTAGCTTTAGTATCGCCGGTGGACCACAATATAACTTTTTCCGCTTTGTCATACAACGCCTTAATTAATTCAGGCAATTGCTTTTGGATATCTTCATAAACCAAATCTTTCATCTGAATATCATGCATACCACGAATAAGATCGGCTTCAAATTGTTCAAAAACTGGACCAGTTGCTGGACCTTTAGCCGCAAAAGCTCGGTCCCATAATTTTTGGGCATACATGTGATAATTCATCTCCCCTGTTTTTTCACACTCTCCCTGAATTTGGAAAAAAAGATCAAAAACTTCTTTTGGTACTTGCACACCAGCTTCGTGCGTCACCTGACTCTGTTCTGGAAGTCCTTTTCTCAATCCCGCTGCTCGAGCAGCCGCTTCACTATATCGTGCAGTCATACAGTATTATAATACTAATAACAAATATAAATTATATTATAACAACCTGTTGCCAAATAAGCAATTCTGCTGTATGCTTTTTATACTTAAAATTATTAGAAAATCATATGCCCCAATCAAACCTTGGTCTTATCGGTCTCGCGGTTATGGGTTCAAATTTGGCTCGCAATTTTGCCAGTCGTGGATTCACTATCTCGGTCTACAATCGCACTGCCGAGCACACAAAAGATTTTGAAAAAGATTTTAGCAGTGATAAACTTATTGCCACCTATGATTACAAAATATTTATTAAATCGTTGGAACGTCCACGCAAAATTATCGTTATGGTTAAGGCGGGCGCGCCAGTCGATGCCGTGATCAATGACCTGCTACCCCATCTCGAAGCGGGAGACATCATCATTGATGCCGGGAATTCTTTCTATCGTGATACTCAACGCCGTTTCACCGCGCTCAAAGAAAAAAATATTCAATTCGTTGGCATGGGTGTATCTGGCGGCGAAGAAGGCGCCCTTAAGGGTCCGAGCATTATGCCCGGCGGCGACCCTGCGACTTGGTCAATTCTTAAGCCATTTCTTCAAAAAATTGCCGCTAAAGATTTTTCCGGTGAACCCTGTGTCGCGTATATTGGCGCCAATGGCGCTGGTCACTATGTAAAGATGGTGCACAATGGTATCGAATACGCGGTGATGCAACTGATGGCCGAAAGCTACAGCCTCCTCAAAAATTTGTATGGTCTAAAGGCGCCAGCAATTGCCGACATTTTTGAAAAACTTTACAAAGGAAAATTAAACTCATTTTTATTTGAGATTGCAATTCCAATCTTAAGACGCAAGGATGATTTGAATGACAAGGGATTCTTGATTGATAAAATTCTTGATCGAGCGGGTAGTAAAGGAACTGGCCAATGGGCATCGGTGGATGCTTTGGAACGCGGTATCAGCATTACCAGTATTACCGAAGCAGTATTTGCCCGTTATGAATCAGCCGCAAAAGATGAACGAGTCGAATTGTCAAAATTATATCGCGAAAATACCAAAATCAAAAAACCCGCTTTGAAAAAATTTGTCCCAATGTTGGAGAATGCTCTTTATACCGCCATGATCAGTTGCTACGCCCAGGGATATGACCTAGTTCAGAAAACCGCGGCGTCGGAAAAATGGGATATTAATTTAGCGGAAATAACTCGGATTTGGGAAGGTGGTTGTATTATTCGCGCCAAACTCCTGAGCGTACTTCATGAAGCCTATCAGCAAAGCAATATGAAAAACACCGCTCTTCTGGCTGTACCAGGCATTGTAAAACTTATGAAAAAATATGCGCCGGATTTGCGCCTATTCGTGTCGGCTGTCGGTGGTAGCGGCGTATCAATTACAGCTTTTACCAGCTCCCTTTTTTACTTCCAGAACATAACAAAATCCGAGCTTCCCGCTAATTTTATCCAGGGCCTTCGTGATTATTTTGGTGCTCATACTTACGAACGCACCGATAAAACTGGAAGTTTCCACACTGAGTGGTTAGGTTAATTTACAGGAACCATTCTAAATCATATCTAAAAAAATAACAGAGTTTAAAACCCCTGTTATTTTTTTATTAGTCTGACCAAATAAATTATTTTGGATTTCCTAGCATGACCAATTTTTCTATTATCGATATAATTTCTTCTGGCGGAAGTGAGCTATCAACAACCAAAGCATCGGCCGGCTCCTCAAGCGCATTGAACTGACTCTTCAAAAGCATCGGCGACATAAAATGGTCGACTCGACTAGACAATCGGGTAGAAATCAATTCAAATGAGCCTTTGAGGAAAACCCAATATAAATTACTCGAGGAATTGGTAATTATTTTTCTATAAGACTCTTTAAGCGCTGAACATGCTAACACTACATTGATATTATTCTTTTCAAATTTCTGTAATTCCAGAGCAATGTCCTGCAACCACCCTTCACGGTCGCTATCGGTTAAAGGGGTGCCCTGACGCATTTTAGAAACATTCTGTTCTGAATGAAAATCATCAGCATCAATAAATTTCCATGCCAATTTTTTTGCCACTAGAGAACCAATAGTGGTTTTTCCCACTCCCGCTACACCCATTATAACTATAACCATAAAAAATAAGATTACTTTGTTATCCTACAAACTACCACATTATTTCCTTTTTGCCACACTGACGTAAATATTCATTACACTTAGAAAAATGTTTACAACCCATAAAGCCGGAATAGGCGGAAAATGGCGAAGGGTGCGGCGCCTCTAAAATAAGATGCTTTTTACTATCAATCAACACTTTTTTGCTTTTGGCAAAATTCCCCCACAGCATAAAAACCACGTTTTCTCGTTTGTCAGAAATCGTTTTGATAATGGTATCGGTAAATTCCTCCCAACCTTTTTCCCGGTGCGAAGCCGGACTATGCGCCACCACCGTGAGAATCGCGTTCAAAAGCAAAACCCCCTGACTGGCCCACGCTTCCAAATTACCATTCTTAAAATCTTTTTTTATTCCCAAATCACTTTGTATCTCCTTGTAAATATTTTGGAGCGACGGCGGTACCGGAACATTTTCCGGCACGGAAAAACTTAGTCCATGCGCTTGATTGGTACCATGATAAGGATCTTGACCCAAAATTACCACCTGCACCTTAGAAAACGGCGTCAACCAAAAAGCTTTAAAAATATCCTGCGGTTTGGGATAAACGGACTTTTTGGTATATTCCTCCCGGACAAAACCGGTCAGTTTCTGAAATTGTTCGGAAGAAAAATAATCCTGTAATACTTTCGCCCATTCTGGTTCGATGTTTACTGGTTTGGACATAGATTAGACAAAATTTGGCGGAAAGCCTGAGATGGTGTTGGAACTTGGGTGGCTAGATTAACTTTTTCTTACCTTTAACAATCGGCAAATAATTTTCTTTGCTAACTATTTTTTTACCAGTTTCTTTTTCCATTTGATTTCTGGCTATCCCAGCCACATGGCCACCACGTTTGGCTGCTTTTTTATTTTCTACAAATCCCGTTGGATTTTCTACTTTGGCAATTTCTGTTGTCGCCGCTTCGCCAAGCATAGAAAATATCAATTCCAAATCGTTCATGTGATCACGCAAATTTTCTCTTTTTAATCCTTTTATTTTTTTATGCTGACTGGGCGTAACACCAAAAGTCGCGTTGGCAATCTCGGCCGTTAAAATCTCATATTCCTTCTGCTCTTTAACACCATGCTTTTGCCATTCGTCAGTCAAAGTTTCACGGATTTCAATACCACGCATTCGCTTTTCAATCCAACTATCGGGGTAACCCTTTAATTTATATATCATTCGCGTGCGCTTGGTAGCTAGCTCGGGATTTTCAATTTCTTGTACGCGCTCATAGCCCACCTTGGCCAACCAACGTTTAAATGGTTCGGCTTTCGGTGATGGAATTGACTGAATGATACGAAAAATTCCTTCAGTGTTGGCACAATTCATCAATTGTTTACCGCCTGGCGTTTGTATCAAAAGGGGGGTGGCAATTTGCCCCCACCCTATGTTTAATTCTTCATCCCGGCGGCGCATATCTTTAATATAACCATCCGGTTGCACTGAATCGGTTAAAGTTGACACTACGTCCACTATCACAAACCACCATTCTTTGTTATAAAGTGTTTTACGAATTTGCTTGCCTTTAAAAAAGGCTAATTTTGTTTCTTCCATACAAAATTTTAATTAATTATTTTGTGTAATTATCATATAATAAAACAACCCCACTGCATAGGGGTTATTTTCCATGCGGTGTTTGTTGGACAAAGTTCGAAACTATTTCGAGCAAAATCCAAATGATTAAAACTAATAAAATGGACTCGGCAGGGCGAAACAATTTTTCTGGGGTTTTGGATTCGCCCTGCCTCGGCT